>OJAI01000110.1_pt1 | contig 59155 bp, 44 predicted proteins | sample 1588891 | NCBI WGS metagenome assembly OJAI01 (sample SAMN03283255) | human gut metagenome | biome: human-associated habitat; material: feces | host: Homo sapiens | place: USA | collected 2013 | reverse complement strand
CTATCTCTCTTTTCTTTTTTCTGAACTTTTGTCCAATATCTATTGTAGCACTACAATCAGCCGTCATTATTTATAGAAAAGCTATTGAATAATTCGTCAAAATGTGGTATAATTATATATGAATTTTCACCTTATAGAACAGGGGGGAATATCATGAAAAAGAGTACCCGCTGCTTGTATCATAATCAGTTTACTGGTTTTATATCTGACGATGTACAATCGATACTCGGTATTCTTTGTGACGGCTATCACGGTGCTGTGCAGAGCACTCAGATAGAGGCATGGAAAAGTGAAATAGCATTAATGAAGAGAGTTCTCTTACCATATCAAAGCGAAAGCGGAAAGATCATATTTGAATACGATATCCCACGTCTTGGAAAACGAATTGACGTGGTTCTGCTCTTGAAAGGTATTATTTTCTGCATAGAGTTCAAAACAGGTAATAAAGATGCACTGGCAGAAGCCGATGTGGATCAGGTTCTTGACTATGCTCTTGATCTGACTAACTTTCACAAATTCAGCGAAAATCGTCTGATCGTACCCATTCTGATAGTTTCAAAATATCAAAGGAGTTCCACTGTTATACAGAAATCCGTATATGACGATAATGTACTTAATCCCTTGATATCGGGTGAAAACGGATTGCAGGAGCTCATACATAAAGTAATAGAAAAATATCCCGACATTCCGCCGCTTGAAGAAAACTGGATCATAAGCCCGTATGCACCAACACCAACTATTATCGAAGCTGCCCGAACGCTGTATGAAAGTCATTCTGTTGAGGACATTACAAGACATGAAGCCGATAAGGTCTCCACAGACGCGACGATCTCATGTATCCTTGATGTGATAGAAAAAAGCAAGCGTAACGGTGAAAAGAGCATCTGTTTTGTAACAGGCGTTCCCGGGGCAGGAAAAACACTTGTTGGTCTGGAAGTTGCTGTAAGGCAGACATATCAGGGACACGATAAGCCTGTGGACGATGAAGGTGCCGTATACTTATCCGGCAACGGTCCATTGGTTGCCGTTTTGACAGAAGCACTTGCTAAGGATAATTATGAGAAATGCAAAGCGCGAAAAGAGAGCAAAAAAATAACCGATTCACGCCGTGAAGTCGGTAAGTTCATCAATATGATCCATCGCTATCGTGACAATATGCTTGCCAAGATCAAGAATCCCGTAGAGAACGGAGTGCTTGAAATTGATCCTGAGAAAGCTGTTAAAATGGCAGAATCCGGTTATGGTGAAGTTGAGCACGTTGCGATATTTGACGAGGCACAGCGCTCATGGACGCATAAACGTCTGGCCGAGTATCTGAAGCGTGGTGGAACCTATGGAAACAAACTGAAAGTTCCGAATTTTCCGATGTCGGAATCCGGTTTCCTGATATGGTCTCTTGACCAGAGAGAAGACTGGGCAACTATCGTTTGCTTAGTCGGAGGCGGTCAGGAGATCAACACAGGCGAAGCAGGCATATCCGAATGGATCAATGCATTGAATAACGATTTCCCTGATTGGAAAGTATATATATCACCAAAGATTACAGAGTCTGAATATGCGGAAGGCAGAGTAAATGAACTTCTGAGAAAAAACAGGAATGTCACATTCTCCTCTGATTTGCATCTCAGCGTTAATCTGCGTTCCTTCCGGGCTGAAAAGCTCTCGACTTTTGTTCATATGCTGCTATCCTTTGAAGAACAAGCTAAAAGCGTGTATCAAGAGTTCTGTGATAAATATCCTATCGTATTGACAAGAAATATGAATACGGCAAGAAAATGGCTCAGGAACAGAGCAATGGGAACTGAAAGAACGGGTATACTTGTCACAAAAGAAGCTGCACGCTTTAAGCCACTGGCTGTACATATTCTGCCTTCCGGTGATGAAAATGCCGTGCATTGGTTCCTTGAAGATAAGACGGATACACGTTCTTCCAACTATCTGGAAGATGCTGCAACCGAGATTCAGGTTCAGGGACTGGAGCTTGATTATGCCTGTCTGCTGTGGGATGCAGATATGCGCTATGAAAATGGTGAATGGCATTTTTATAAGTTCAACGGGCAGACTAAATGGAATGAACAGAACGGCGACAGCGAAAGTATGCAGGAGCGTCGAAAATATATGCTCAATGCCTATCGTGTCCTGCTTACCCGTGCAAGAAAAGGTCTGGTAATATGCGTTCCCGAAGGAAATGCAGATAAAACAGTTGGCGGATTCTGGGAAGATACTACAAGAATTCCGGAATATTATGATGGGACATATGCATACTTAAAGTCTTTAGGATTGGAAGAAATATGATTCACAATCTACAGAAGAAAACTGCTCTGTAATAGAGCCCCACACCACAAGTGAGCGTGGGCGAAGCTGATGCAGAGGTTGACAGAGGGGAAATAATGACATACATAAGCAAAGACTTATCTCATGGAAAAGATGAAGTCTTAAAAAGCAATATTACCGAAGATCAGTTTAATGAAATCAAAGATAGCTTAGATTACCTCGATACTTGTACGTATGAAATAGACTATTGTTTGATGCTTCGTGATAACATATATGATTTTCTAAGAAATGTTGAGAATGATGAAACCGATCATGATCTTGTGTTTGTATCATTAAACAGATTGTTTATGAACATAATGAATTCTTATTATGCGTGGATAGAGCATCATGAAAAAAACTATAAAAGTGTTTTTAAGCCAATTGCTATTCAATACTATGATTCGCATTTTGAATATAGGTTAGCTTATAACTTGCGTACTTACACAACTCATCATTCTCTTGCTATTACATCAACTACGACGCATTTAGATTCTGGTTTAAAAACAATAAACATTGAATTAGAAAAACTATTAGATAAAAAATCAGGAATACAAAACAGCTTCCGAAAAGAATTAGAAAGTATTGTTTCTGATAATGGTATACAGACAATAGATGCATATCCATTTATTATTACGTTTTTTAAGATATTTGAAAAACTGCAAGGTGATATTTGGAATAGTATTTATAAGGATATTGCTGCTAAAATCGAATTGCTACAAGATTATACACAGAATGATAGAATGATTAGAGATACTTATATTCTTACAGAAGATGAATCTGATTATCTACGTATAGGCGCTAAAATAGCTATAATGCTGAACAAATGGAAAAAGATAATAGTGCCAGATTATTTAATGAATTATCTCGATTCTTAATATAGATACATGATATAGTTCTATCACACGCCATTTCCCATTACATAATCGCCATGTTGTGGTGAATACTTACGGCTTTTGGGGCAAGCTCAATACAGAGAGCGAGTGCGTGGCGGAGCTGATGAAGATGTATCAGAAACTCACAAAGGAGGCAAACGCATGAAACCGCAAGTACAGAAAAAGCCGGTCAGTGCCGAGGAACATCAGAAAATGATCCGGAGCGTTGCCGGAACAATGGCGATCGAGGGACTCACACTGAGCGAAGCAAGCAGACGCAACCTTGATAGGTATGCCAGCGGTCAGGCGAATTATCAACAGATCATGGCAAAGCTGAAAGCAAAGTGTCAGAGGGCAAAATAAGAAAAAATCATTTTTGCAAAAACGGCTGCACCCGAAGGCACAGCCGTTTCATAAACATATCTTATTTTATCATACAATTCATAATAACGCTTATCATCATTTCCTTTTCAGCAGGCTGCGATTCAGCTATCATGATAGTCAGCGCCGCCAAAGTCTGGTCAGCAATGGCTTTTTCTGTCTTGGCTTCGTCAAGGAACAGAGCATTATTCTTGTCGAGAAAATACAGGAACATCGCTGCTGCGATACGCTTGTTGCCGTCAGAGAAAGAATGATTCTTCGTGACAAAATACAGCAGATTTGCCGCTTTTTCTTCCAGCGACGGGTATATCTCAACACCGCCGAATTCCTGATAAATATTTGCGATACTGCCTTTGAACGAATCGTCCTTCTCGTTGCCGAAAAGTGCACTGTCGGATGCGAACTTCATTTCGTTGATGACCTTCCTGCACTCGTCATAATCAAGCACATAAACAGCCTTGTTTCCCTTTGGCTTGTCAAGAGTCTGATGATCGTAAGCATCAAGCAGGTCAAGGGCTGTGTTGAACTTCTCGATAACCGAAAGCACCTGTTTTGCATCAAGCTGATTTTCTGCACGCTTCATAATGCGTATTACCTCGCCTATCTGTTCTATACGCTTATTATTCACGGCATAACCCTTGATTATGTAATCTTTCAGTACACTGTTCGCCCATTTGCGAAACTCAACACCACGCTGTGACTTTACACGGTATCCAACGGAAATTATCACGTCAAGGTTGTAGTATTCGATATCTCTCGTAACTTCACGGTCACCCTCGGTTTGAACTGTCGCAAATTTTGCGACAGTTGCCGTATCTCCAACAAGTTCCTCTTTCAAGGCGTTGCTGATGTGCTTGCCGATGGTTTTGATGTCACGGTCAAACAACTCCGCAAGCTGTGCTCGGTTCAGCCACACTGTTTCACCGTCGGTATTCACACTGAGCTTTACAGCGTGGTCTGCGGTCTCATATAAAATGATCTCATTTTTATCCATTAGGATCACCTACCCTCGTTTTATTAAATATAGCACATTTTCATTTGAAAAGCAAGATGCAAATATAGCCTGAATTGTTGCAGATGCCTCTCATATATAAACCATACACTCAAACACCGCTTCTCTTGCCATGCTGACGAAGCAGTTCTCAAGACCGAGCATTTTCTCATCATCACCGCTGAAAACAGCTTTCTGATAGCAACTATCGGTCTGCTTCCAAAGTTCCACCTGGCGTGAGATAGCTTCACTAACTTTCCGTTCCATATCATCGAGGTACTGTGTGATCCTGCCCTCGTTTACGAGCCTGCGAAGCCTGTCGGGGCAATGGCTGTCAGAGAAATGAAGATGATACCTGATGAAGTCGGTGTTGTAGGTCTTGCGTTCCTCGGTCTGCGTATCTGCATTGATGTGTGTGACGGTCACGGTGTTGGTATCCAGCTTCCACAGCGGAACGTATTTCTTTTTCAGGTAGCTGTATGCAGTCTGTTCACTTGTATATCTGCTCATAAAAAATCCTCCTACTTATGTTTAGATATATCAGCGAGCAGTCATAAAAATTGGTTCATTTTGTCCGCTATTTGTCCGCTAAGGGTGCAAAAACTTAGCAAAAAACAGCGTAAACGAATTTTTGTGAATTGTTCTGAAATGCCGTATTTTCGGGCTTTTCTGCATATCTCGACAAGTCACTAAAAGTGCGCCGAGATTTTCAATTCCCGTACGGGTCACCAAAGTTTAAAGCTCGGAGATAGCACATTGTGCTGTTTCCGAGCTTTTGTTATCTGAAGTTTCATACCTTCCATGTTCTGCCCTACTTTTCCCCGCACACCTCACTCTTGAGTTTTTTCGCCACCTTGAAATACTCATGCATTTTCACGTCCGCAGGGTCTATCTGCAATGCAAAGGATATCCTGCCAAGCAGCGAATTTATGTACTTCTCAGGCGTAATGTCAGCACCTTTGAAAAACAGGCTTTGGGAAACTCCGTATTTCTCGCAGTAATATATTTCCTGACGTATCTCCCGACGCTGTTTCGACGAGATCTGCGCCTTTTCGTTGACCACTATCCCCGTTACCTGCTGACGTTGCGATGAGCCGATAAGCGTCGTTTTTTTCATGTTTAGCTTAAACCCCATTTTCCGCAACGCCCTGCTCACAAGTTGCGTTATCTCTTTGGCGTTAAGCACAGCTTTTCCACCTGAAAATGTCATATCATCACAGTATCTTGTGTAATTTATGCCACGCTCTCCACACCACTTGCCTATCCTCTCATCAAATCTTTTCATCACCAAATTCGATATCTGCGGAGATGTTGGCGCACCCTGTGGCAATATGCTGTTATAAGTGCATATATTTGTCAGCAGCGTTGTAGCAGGCTTAGAAAATCCAAGCTCGCACATGACCCCATAGACCTTGCCAAAATCAATGCTGTCAAAAAAGCCTGAAACATCAAGTTTAAGCACTCTCTGTTGACCAATATGCGGCTCTGCATTTTTCAAAAGCGAAGAGTTTTTGCAATATGCAGTGGCATACTCAGATACGGACAGCGTGTAAAGATACCTTTCAAGTATCCTTCTTTGAACGAGCTTGAGATATTCGTTCGGCACTTTTAACACCCTGTTTTTATGTCCTCTGCCACGATGTATTATCACCTTGCGGTAATTTGAATAACACTTTTTCTGATTTCGTTTATGATAGCGTATTCGGTTGTTGCTAAGCATATAAAGCTTTTTTAAAGGAACATCAAGCTCCTCTGAGATCCTTATGATATCATTATCAATATCATTCATTTTGTCACCTCAAAAAAATAATAACAAGCGTCAGCACAAGATTCAAATGCTTTGGAGCCGAATTTTATTTAATGGAATTAAATCCGATTCGGTGAAAAAGCTTTTGACAAAGCTACTATTCCCTGAAACTTCCACAGCGACTCGCTGTAGTTATGCGTTTTGCAATATCGCTGCTGACGCTTGTCATATTTTATCAAACCATGTTATGTACTCATTATATAAACACCTTGTTTATTTTATGAGATAATTATATCACGCGAAATGCACAACAATTGGTGCATCTCGCAGAGTACAACGAAAAAAATGGCTGTATATAAACACTCTGATATCATTTTACCAATTTATGCACGACACGTCAATGGGTTATCCTGACATTTTACGCCAAGCGCCAATATTTTATATGAATACACAAAAAACCACACGAAGATAGGAAAAAAAGCCGAGCCTTGCTTTTATCACCTCTCAATTCCCCCACCTCTCGAGCTTTTTCCTTTTTATCACTATCCCCACCGGGCTATCCGTTTTTTCGTCAAAATATTCCTCGCAGACCCACCAATGATACTCTTGCCTTGGCAGGGTCGCCCACGTCATATAGCAAAAGCTCCACTGGCGAAGCAATTCCTTCTTCTTGCCGTTTTTCAGACTTTCAGGTAAATAGTCCTCCATAAGCTTCACTATCGTATCATAGCTTATAAATCTCATCTTGTTCTTTCTTTTTATTATGGACAGCCTGTGGGCAAGATAAAAATGCAAAACAACTTTCCATATGCTGCATTTGTATTCTGGGTCAAGTATTGACTCTTTTTTCATTCTCCTGATGATCTTAATACGTTCATCGGGATCATTCAAAAGGTCGCACAGTGCTGAGATATTAGAACAATCGAAACCGTCCTGCCCACTGTCCAGCTTGAAATATCTCCGCCCGTCTAGTTTGTATAAAGGCACTCGTGCTATCTGCCCTTCCTGCGCCTCCACTGCATATGACCACAGCCTCGGACAGGACTTTATCTCATAGACCTCTCTGCCACTGGAATCCTCGCCCCTTTGCACGTTGATAAAACGTTCCCAAATGCCGTCACTTACTTTCTGCGGAGCATTTTCAGTGCTAGCTATAAAGATCCTCAGCCTTTGAAGCTTTTCCACGCTTTCTCTTAGCTTGTCTTTAAGTGCATTTCGTGAAAATCTAATGTCCTCGTTTCCGCTGAGAAGTTCCCATATGGTGTTGAGATAAAAATCCTTTCTGTTATTGTTCCATATAGTGCAAACAGCGTCAAACACACACATATCAAAGTATGTCAGCGGTGCTTTTTCATAAGCCGTGCAGTCTTGATACCATAAGGTACAACAGATATCATTTCTGCGCTGACCTTTCACAAAAGCTACTCTGTAGTTATAGTCCTCTTGATCGTTTCTTTTGCCTGACAGCCCGTCATAAAGCCCTTGTATCTCTTTCTCTCCCAAAAGCCTGTTTATTTTCTTGTCTATATATGATACCGCACGCTCGTCCTCTTTTATCTCTGAAAGGTCATCATTTTCCCTTTTATATTTTCTTATGAGCCTATCCGTTTCCCATTTGTCAAAACCAAGCCGGATATCATACTTATTGCCTTGTGTGTAACCTAATACCTGCAAAAAATCCTTGTCGGTGCTGTCCTTATTACTGCTTATAATGCCGTCAAAAATATCCTTATCTATCTTATAAGCCACAGTGATAACAAGATCAAATCTCTGTCTGCCCTTAGAAGCACCTCCCCTGTTCACGTCGGTGTAAAAATACACATATCTCAAAGAATATTCTTCCCTCTGGCTTTTCAGATCCTCCATAAGTATCTTCTGCGCATGATATCTTATTTCAAATTCCTTTTTCCCCGACAATGTTGCAGGTCTTACATATATAAACGCACTGTCATTAAAAACGTGCCTTTCAAGCATGAAATCCCCTTCAAGCTCTTTTTTCCATTCCATTGACCTGTCGTAAAAGCGACAGCCCTCTATATTGCCGACCTCAGCTTCAAGAAAGACCCTTTCTGCTATGACATTTCCTTTATTGTAAACTCTCCCATTTTCATCAGGCTTATAAAACCAATTGGAATTGCGTATCTCGTTGGCAAGAAGAGTATTGTTTATATAAAGCTCGTTTATCTGACCGATAACACGCCTAAGATCCTCATTTACTTCATAGACAGAGGTTATCTTTGAGGTCTGTTTTTTCGGCTTGACCTGTTGGAGCAGTAATTTTTTCTTTGGAATTTCTGCCCTCATGATACTGTTTCGTATATATTCGGTGATGATATTTTCCAGCTCTGTGCCATTGAAATATTCGTCGATAACAGTTTGATCGCATGGTATGAGTGCCATTTTGTCATAGCATTTTTGCATTTTCTTGCCAAGGCACTCTACCGCCTGTTCTTTTGTTATAGGCTGACGCTCCAGATTTTCCATAACATACCGCTTCATCATGTCAAAGGAATATCTTCTTGACAGTTTAAAAGCGCCCTTTGTGCGGTCATCAAGTCTTGATATAACAGACGATTCCAAGAACACGTTATTTACAGTATACACATACCTTCTCTTCGTTTCAATTCTCACCAAACGTCTTTTCTTGATTTCATTTTGGTCTTGAGCTTTATCGTTTTCCTTTTTCTCCTCCTGGTTCTCTGTTTCTTCTTTTTCATTGCCTTTTTCTATTTTCGAGTTATCTTCATTTTTATACAGCATTATTACGTTGTTATTTCTATCATCAGCAGACCGCCCTGCTCTGCCGATCTCCTGATAATATGTTTCAATGCTTTCAGGGACAGCATAATGTATAACAAGGTCAACGTCGCTGTTATCTATACCCATTCCAAACGCCATTGTTGCAACGATAATGTTATAACCCAGCTCCTTGTTTGCATATTTATATTCCGCACCGAGTCTTTCACTGTGATACATTTTGCCGTGATAGCTTATACTGCCCTTTGACAGCTTTCCGCCCTTTTTCGCAAGATTTTTTGAAATACGCTTACTTATATATTCGACCTGTTTTACAGTGTTGCAGTATACGATGCACTTTTTGAAGCTTATATTATTAAGAAGCACCAAAAGATAATAAAGCTTTGGCAGGTCTTTATCATTATCCAAATTGCTCTTATCGCAGTTTAGGATAAAAACATTTAGGTCGTCACGCTTCACCGACAGCGAGCTTTCTCCCATGTCAGCAGACCTATCAGTGCAAATACCGAACTCCTTTGTTTTTTTCATATCGAGCAAAACTTTGAGCTGTTCTGCATTTGCAGGGGTCAGCGATGCAGAAAAAACACCCATAGGTATCTCCTGATATTTTTTCAAGCGAGCTATGGTACTGCATATCTGAAAATAACTCTCTCTGAAATTAAAGCCCCACTCTGATAAGCAGTGTGCCTCGTCAAATATTATCATGCTTATTTTCAGCTTGCCAGAAGCGACGGCTTCAATAAGCTCCTGCTTGTATACTGGCTTGTTGAGCATTTCAGGGGAAAGATACAAAAGCTTACATTCCGTGTTATCATCGTTGTTATTTTTGACCAGCTTGCTTACAGACAGGTCAAATTCTGCCCTAGGCATTTTATCAGACAGAAAGCCTGCACACTCAGGGTGAGCCTCCACATACTTTTTATTGAACTCCGTCACAGCTTCAGTGCAGTATTTTTTATTGAAGTTATCCACCTGATCGTTGCAAAGTGCCTGCAATGGAGAGATTACGATAGTCACGCCCTGAGATATGATAGCAGGGGCTTGAAAGCAAAGTGACTTACCTCCGCCGGTTCTCAGCCTTACAACAGTATCATGCCCCTTTAGCAGTGACTCTATTATGCTTTTCTGCTCGTTCCTATAATCCTTGAAATATGTAGTAAGCCTTTTCTCCAAGTCAGCAATATATCTTGTTCTGACATCAAGCTCTGCCTTTTTGAAACGCATTTCCTCAGCCCCCTATATCAACGTATTTACGGCTTTTCCTATATTATACTGCACATTTTCAAAAAAATCAATATCCGCACATCAAATATTTTCACAATATCACTAAAACGGCTATTTTGCGTGATTTACGACAAAATAAACTATCCCTAATTTATTTATATGTCACTTTGTCAAACTTATTCTTTACAGCCAACTCAGGCGTTCCTATCTCGCCTCTGCGGGCGCTTAAGTTCCCGAGTTTAACGCACGGAGTCGGTAAAAACAGCTTGGTGTAAACTATTGGCGTCTCTTGAATTCCGCTTCCTATCCATCTGTCTGAAAAAGAAAAAGAAAGTTGAAGCTTCCAATACTCAGCACCCGAAGAAAAGTGTTGAAAAAATTCTTCCTTTTTTTGATATACAGACGTTCTTATAACCGCCGAATTGCACTTATTATAGGAACGCTACATGGAGCAGCAGGCTACTCCTGTATATTTATTGATAGGTACTCCAACCTATCATCCTCTCCAATTTTTTTGATACATTTCCTTTTTTTAAAGTCATATCTGTGTACGCAGGTATGACTTCTTTTTCTGTCACATATCCGTTCCTATTTCACACTGTGTAACACTATTATAGGAACGAGGGACTGAGCAGCTCCGCTGCTCCTATGGGTATATTGGTAAGAATGGTGATTACCACATATAATTTTTTCTCCTATCTTTTTTGATAAAGTCATATCTGCACACACAGATATGACTTTACTTTTTATTCTCTTCAAACGTTCCTTTCACACACACTGTGGGGACTGGTTATAGGAACGAGGTGGGGAGCAGCATGGCTGCTCCGGTGGATATAATGGTAGACAACTGGTAAGTCTGCCATTCATAGTATTTTTCATCTCCTGTACTTATGTACTACGTCATTGTCAAGAAAAGGGACGTTCTCTCTTCAAACGTCCCTGAGTATTGACGCTAATGCTATGCAGGCAGGGTCGAGTGGCAAAGCCACTCCTACTTGTATAATGAAAGGAAATAACACTTTACAAATCCATCACATACCAAAGAAAGGAACGATAACAATGAGATCAGATCTAAACAGAATACTCGAAAGTTCAAGAGGTATCGAACGCATAAATCTTGACGATCACCTGCTAAGTGAAAGAAAGATATTCCTTGAGGGAGATATCAGCTCTGAAAACTGCACTGACATCATCAAGGCTCTTATGCTAATGGACGGTCAGGCAGATAAGGAAATAACGCTGTATATAAACTCTCCCGGGGGCGATTGCGAAAGCGGTCTTGCACTGTATGACGCTATAAGAATGACACGCTCAAAGGTCAGAGCCGTATGCGTGGGACTTTGCGCTTCAATGGGTGCTGTCATATACCTTGCGGCAGACCAGCGTGAGATACTTCCGCACTCCCGCATAATGATACATGACCCCAGCTTCGGAAAGGCGGATTTCAGCGGTCAGAAATCAAAAGAGATAGAAGAACATCTTGCAGGGCTGAACAAAATGCGTGAAACTCTCGCTTCCATAATAGCAGAGCGCACAGGCAGAACTCTTGAAGAGATTTACGAGGTCACACAGTATGACTCATTCTACACAGCGAAAGAAGCTGTTGACTTCGGTCTTGCACACAAAATCATCAACACATTAATTTAAAGGAGCAAAATCATGAGTAAACAAAGAATCACAGGCGGCAGACCTGCTTACACTGCACCAAGAGAAAGATACGGCAAGAGAGTTCTTGCAAAGGGCGTTGAACTCTTGGAGAACACAAAAGTCACGGGGCTTAACAACAACGTTCTTGTCATAGGCAATTCAGGCTGTGGCAAAACAGGCTCTTACATCTGTTCTGTACTTAGCGACATCAAATCATCGGTCATATTGCAGGACATCAAGGGTCTGCTCTATGATATGTTCTCAGGCGAACTGAGAGCTAAGGGCTACAACATCATAAAGCTCGATTTTACCGAGCCTGAGAAAAGTCAGGGCTATAATCCATTGGCGGCGGTAAAAAGAAACAAAGACGGCAGTATATACGAGCCTGACGTTAAAGCTATCGCTGACGCAATATCTCCTGTGAGCAGTGGCTGTAAAGAGCCATATTGGGATATGAGTGCCGCCTCAATGATAGAGTTCGCGATAGCATACGCTCTTGAGGCCCTGCCAAAAGAGTATCACAACATGACATCAGTGTTGGAGCTTTTCCACACATATATCCAAAACAACGGCGACGCTTATTTCGTCAAATGGATAAAAGACAATCCCAACACATTGTCTACAAGGCTGTTTTCAGAAACACAGGCGACCAGACCCTCCGACAGAACATTCGCTTCCACCGCAGGAATAGCCGCTTCACATCTCAACTGCTTCAATATGAAAGAGCTGAGATACATCTTTGACAACAAGGTATCCGTTGATCTTGCGGACATAGGCAGAAGAAAAACGGCTGTGTTCATAAAAACGAGCGACACAGAGCATAATCTCGACAATATCGTAAGCTTGTTCTATACGCAGACCTTGCAGGCACTGTGCAGAGAAGCTGACAACAGCCCTAAAGGCAAGCTTCCGGTGCCTGTGCATATGATACTTGACGACTTTGGTGCTACAAGCGCATATATCAATGACTTCGACAAGAACATCTCCACCATAAGGTCAAGAGATATCTACGCATCATTGATAATACAGAGCCTGTCACAGCTTGCCACCATGTACAGTGAAAACGCTGCTAAGACTATCATAAACAACTGCGACACACTGCTTTTCATGGGCTGTAACGACCCCGACACTGCAAGAATGATAGCAGACAGAGCGTCAAAGACCATGGACAACATACTCTGTATGCCAAGGGACAAGGTCTATGTGATATTCTCAGGCAGACAGGCTATGCTTGCAGACAAGATCGCACCATACAGTATGCTTCAAAAAGATCATCAGATAAGTATGTAAAAAACGAAAAGGAGCAAAAACAATGATACTAAATACAAATCAATTCTCTGACCTGCACTTCATAAAGCAAGCCGTCAGAGAGCTAATGAAACTTCCGATCGAGAAGCTGACATCTTACAGCACCCCAGCAGGTGAAAAGAGAGGCATAGACATTATCGCAGAGCAGATAGAGAAATATTTCCACATCAGCGCAAGCGATTGCATGAAAATGACCTTTGGCGAGCTTGCGGCTCTTATGGACGAGCTTGACACATATGCGCAGATAATAAGCGCCGATACCGACAGCGAGGACGAGATAAGATGCTATTCGGCATATGTGAGAAAAATGCTCGTCTTAAACCGACAGCTCCCGGAAGTGCAGATATATAACGCCATAAACGTCAAAGAATACTTAGGCTATCTGAACACACTCTGCATGGGCTCAAACACCAGATACCCTGCCAATGACAGATTTCTGTTGTCCAAACTTCAGATACAGCTTGAAAAAGTGCTGAAACAAGACCCTAACATGAGCTTAGGCAGTGCATTTGATATCCTTGACAGGAAAGCCTGCGCATTCTGGATACCATGGTGCAATTTTATTGACAACTACACCGAACAGATACGCTACGCTTATGACATGAGGTGGTGGCTCATAGCCTCAGCTTCTGACATCATCTTGTCATACCCCTATAATGCGGCGGATATAATAGAGCGCTACAAGGGCGACCTGCCGCTTACCACAGCCCCCATTCCCGACGAACAGACCGCCATATCATCGCAGGACATAGAAAAAGGACATTAACATATAACCAACGATCATTAATTTTCTTTACCTTGATTTTTTCAATCACCTGATTCTATGCTCTGCTAAATGATCTGCTCTCTGTTCTGAGGGTGCAAATAGAACAAGTGACATGGCTCACTGCTGTTGGGCATAGCCATGTCAGCATTGTTCTTTACAAACGTTCATCGCCTTACACTGGTGTGAACGCTCCCAGCGGCGTTGCCGCTGCAATTTACACAATGGTAGGCAATAATGCTTACTAAACTTAAATTTTATAAAGAAAGGAAGTTTAAAATTATGAACAATAATTTAAACCTCAAAAACATTATCCATGAATACGAGAACATGACTCTTGAAAACGCCATTACTGTGATAATGGGCACACCGCTGTCTAAGCTTCTTAACTTGACGGAGAATGACAAGGACATAGTTTTCAGCGAGCTTGAATGTAACTATGCCACCGCTCGTGACAAGTTCACGTTCAGAGACTTCATTGATGTATACCCAAGCTTTCTCAAAGACACAGGTATGACCATGAGAGGCGAAATAAGGTCTGCCGCAGACCAATACACTGAGCTTGCCGACACCATAGAGTATATGTGCAATATGGCAGAGCAAGCTGAGAGGATAAGCAAAATAAGGCTTGTCATGGAAGGCAAAGCACCGCTCCCGATAAACATCAAAGGCTTCACAGACAATGCCAGGATGATATGCGCACTGAACGTCCTCTGCTCAATGGAGCTGAGAGACTATTTTGCACAGGTAGGCAGGCTCTACAACATCACCCCTGACGTGTATCCATTTTGCAGTAAGCTTGTGAACAACGTTGGCTGTACAGTGGGCAAAATGCTCACCACTGTGAGGGATACTATTCCAAGCAACTGCGCATACATGATATTCGAGGAGCTGATATTAGCGCCGTTCAGCATTGCCCGTATGCGTGAAAATTTCAAAAGGGGCAGAAGACGTCAACAAAAAACCGAGAAAGGAGTGGAATAAAAATGCCACAAACAGAAGATATAGAATACATCAAGGATTATGAGGCGTATGATTGTATCAACGACTCCGAGGACGATGATGATTTTGACCCACAGGACGAGCCTTATGAGCCTAGTCCTGAGGAGCTTCAAAACATGGGACAAAATCCATTTAAGGCAAAGGTATTTGACCCCGAAACAATGCTTTTCGACCTTGCCGAAGCAAGAAAGGCAGAAACAAAATTCAGAGAGAGCATACTCTCTCTGATGATGTCTGTTCTCATAAGCTCGGACAAGCCCAACGCACTGCTCTGCGGTCCTGCGGGCTGTGGAAAGACCAAGATAGTGGAGGAGCTTGCCTACAGGCTCGAAAACAGCGAGAACGTTGTGCCACAGCTCAAAGGGTATAAAATATATGCCCTCCAGCTCTCTGATATCGTGGCATACTCAGGTCTTATGGGCGACCTTGAAAACAAGGTCAAAATGCTCATAGACTATATGAGCGACAAAGCCGAGAAGCGAATTTTGTTTATCGACGAAATACATATGCTTTTTCAGGAAAAGGCATATCGGATCGTCGCTCAGATCTTGAAGCCTGCTCTGAGCCGTGGGAAAATAAAGCTCATAGGAGCGACAACGACCCAGGAAGCAAATCTCATCGACAGCGACCCTGCCTTTTGCAGACGTATGACAAAGATAATAGTTGACGAAGCAGACCATGAGCAGACAGTGGAGATCCTTCTCAGCATGAACCAGCATTTTGCAAGCCACTATAACATCTCATTCGCTTTGAGCAGAAGCAAGGCAGAGCGCATTGTTGATATCGCAGACGAATTTTGCTACTCAGGCTCACACCGACCTGACAACGCCATAACGCTTCTTGACCGCTCTATAGCTTCCGCCGTGGTGAAGAACGCTTCTGACAAGAAGATGAAAATTACTCTCACCGACCGCCATATAAAAGAAACGGCTTTCCGCATGACATCAGGTCACAGCACGCCCCACACCTTTAACGAAAGAGCCTTGCGCCGTGACCTCTCAGCCGTCTGCGGTCAGGAAGCTGTCATAGACGACCTTGTCAATGCGCTGAAGCTCCATTCTCTCCACATCAGACCGGCCAAAAAGCCTTTTACAATGCTTTTTATCGGACCAAGCGGAGTGGGCAAAACAGAGGTGGCAAAGATAATAGCGAAGAACTGTGCAGGCGAGAAACCTATCACACTGAATATGTCGGAATTCTATTATGACGCAGGCATAAACCGCATTATAGGCTCGCCTGCAGGCTATCTTGGAAGCGACAGCAATGTTGAACTGCCCTTTGATAAGCTCAAATCAAATCCCTATCAGGTGATACTCCTTGACGAGTTTGAAAAGTGCGACAGATCCGTGCAAAGACTATTCATGTCTGTCTTTGACGAGGGCATTCTCACCACAAGTCAAGGAAACGTTATAGACTTCTCAAAGTCCATAATAATAGCCACTACCAACGCAGGCTGTACCGCAAAGAGCAGAAGCATTGGATTCAACTCAGACAGCACATCAGAAACACAACTCATAAGCGACCTTTCCGACTATTTTGACGTTGAGCTTATCAACCGCTTCTCACAGAAATACACTTTCAGCGAAATATCAAGATCGGTGTACAGAAATATAGTTGAAAAACGGCTTGCGAGCGAAATAAAAGTCATCAAAAGGCTTCACCCTGAGCTGAATATGGACTCCCTGTTCAGTGCAGACGAGCTTGCAAAGGCAGTAGATAAGATAACAACCGACACCTACAACATCAAATCAGGTGCACGACCTGCCATCACAGCAGTAAGCAAGTTCATTGACAGCAAGCTCCTTTCACACTTCTCACGCATGGCAAAAACATACAGGCCAAACCAAAACTAACGCTTCGCCATACAAAAAAATCAATGACCGCACCTTTCACGGGCGCGGTCATTTTTTTATTCTGACAATTTTGTCCTTATTAAACAGATATAAAGAAAAGAAAGATAAAAAAAGCTCGAATTATGTTATTAGGATATGTCACACCCACAAAATATCACGCTAAACAGCCGATATCAAAATGCGATCTTTGCATTTGATGTGCGGGAATTGGATTTTTTCTATATGATCTTACCGTCAGACACTTCGATAACACGACTGCATTGTTCTGCGACTTTTGGATCGTGAGTAACGATAACGACTGTTTTTCCCTCTTTGTTAAGGCGTTTGAAAAGCTCCATTATCTCGGCCGAGGTCTTTGTGTCCAGCGCTCCTGTAGGCTCGTCCGCAAGTATCATGGCAGGCTCGTTGACAATTGCTCTGGCTATAGCAACACGCTGCTTCTGTCCTCCCGAAAGCTTGTTGCAAGGCTTCTTAGAAAGATCCCCCATACCAACAGCTTTTAATGCTTCAAGAGCTTTTTCTTTTTTATTCTTTATCTTTTTCTTTGCAAAATCCAATGGGATCAATACGTTTTCAAGGGCAGAAAAATCCTCAACAAGTGCAAAGTCCTGCATTACAATGCCTATCTTTTCATTTCTTATCTGTGCATACTGCCCCTCCGATAAATTTTTTACCAAAGTGCCGTCAATTGTGTACTCACCGCTCTGATAGCTGTCTATGCAGGCAAGGATATGCAAAAGTGTGGATTTTCCTGCGCCTGATTTTCCAATTATCGCTACCATTTCACCGTCTGATATCTCGCATGATACCCCATGCAAAGCCTCATATTCATTGGCTTTCTTTGGATTATATATCTTTATTATTTTATCAAGCTTTATCATTATAATGCCTCTCTTATTCATTTATCATCAAGATCTCATTTGGTGTATTTCGTCTCATTATAACGCCCGGTATCAAAAGTGAGATCAGAATGTTCAAGATAACGATACATACACAGCCAATCAAGTGCAGCCAACCAAAACTTATCACTGTATTTCCCATAAATTTGCTCATAGTAAGAACATTTGAAATACACACTGCAATGGCGGCTGCCATAACTGCGGTCATAAGATCACACACAAGATCTATCTTGATATATGCGTTCCACTTTGCTCCGCAGAGATAATAGATACCATAATCTCCAAGTCTCTTTTTTATGTTCACTGCCGAAGCCGAAACTGAGCTTACAATAACAAGAACTATCACGCATATAAGCATTGGAACAAGCTTGATAAGCTGACCATTAATATAGACAAGCGAATTTTCTGTGAAATCCTCAAAGTCAAAAACCCTGCCATAATCCCTCAGATATAATTCAAGCTCCTTAAAACGCTCATTGCTTACATTATCCTTTAACGTTACTATTTGATTGCCACAAGGATATATTTTACAGTTTATATCTTTAAGACAGTCTGTCGGAACTATCAGCATCATGTTGCCATGCTTATTGACATTAGCATAAAGATCTCTGAAATCAGGCTTTTCTTTTATACTATCCTCAGTGCCTAAATATGCAGATGAAAACCCCAGCAACTGTGAGCCGTCAGCTATGACACCGACAATTTCCACCTTGTTCTTAACATACTCATACTTATAAGGATCAGCATAGTCAAAATCCTCATCATCAGGGGACATCTCCCCTACTTTCTCTTTGTGCATAATAGTAACTATGTCACCCGTTTTGTAGTTGCTGTTTTCAGTCACAACAGCAGGTATCAAATCTCCGTTAGCCGACGCATTAGACAGCCATTTTCCCGAACTCATCTGCGGCGTAAATGACTTTATCATATCTTCAGATAAAGCATTAACGCTCATTCTATCGTCACCAAGTCCATTAGATAGATCTTTTGATGACGGAGAATAATACAAGCTTGTATCATATCCGCTTGTCACCGACTCCACATCATCAATATTTTTAAGCTCACTGTCAAGAGAAGTAGCATCATATATATTACATATATATAGTCCCTTGCCATCAGGAAAGTATTTCTTTACAGGAGTATACATCTCTATTCTTGAAAGAACAGAAGAAACAGCCGCCGTCATTATAATAAATGCAATGGCGAGCTGAACAGCGATAAAAATATTGCTGTAGATATTTCTTGCAAATTCTTTTAAACCATATTTTATCATATTATTTTCCCCTCTCTTTCATCATTTTCACAGGGGATCTTTTATTTGTAAACAATATCACAATGTTAAGGAACAAATAAATAGAAATAATATATATTCCAAATATGGTCATATATACCCTGAAATTATATGCGACCTTGATATACTCAAAAAACAAAGTAAGCTTAGGAAGCAGCGCATAATTGAATACCAATGCAAATATCACATATATCGTCACTGATATCATACCTATCTCGGCTATATACATCCGTCTTATTTTATTTGACGTGCAGCCACACAGCATGAATATAGCAGTCTGTTTAGCACGGGATCTTATTATGTATCTGAAAAGCATTGCAAGATTTATTGCAGAAGCTATCGCAACGGCTACGGACATAAATATAACGGAATTGTAGAATTTTATTTCAGTCATATCGATCGTGTCTATCGGAGGAAAATTAACATTACACGTTAGAACTTCGCTGAAAGCTTTTTTCAGCTTAAAAAAGCTTTCTGTATCTAGAGCATTGTCATCAAGAAAACTTATGCTTGAAATAGTGCAGTTATCACCCAACGTTTTAAATGGCACCTGAAATTCCTCTTGTACAGTATTACCGAATATGCCTATGACCTTATAGCTTTTGCCAAGCAGTTCAACATTCTTGCCGATCATATCGTCTTTTGCGCCGCTAGGCAGCACGACCAGATTTTCGTCTGAAGCATATTCTTCCTTAGTAAAATATCTGCCTTTGCGTATACTCATGTTGTCGACATACGATTCGTATAAACTATAATCATTCAGCTCCTCATCATATTGAATGCGCACCGCGGACATAAGATACGGTTGACCGTCGTCAAAACACTCATCAATTTTAAGCTCGTTCTGATCAAAATTTATACTAAAATACATACCCGGTATTGACGCTTTAGAATTATCATCAAGCTTGTCAAGCACCTCACGAAGCTGAACAGGAGTTATAGAATCTGTTCCAAAATAAGACAAGATCCTGCCATCACTGTCTTCCTGAGTATCTATTATATCGCCAAATGAAAAAGTATAGTTAAATACATACTTCTTTTGCTTTTCAAAATCCTTGCTTGCTTTAAAATTCTGAAATGCACCATGTGAAAACAATATTATAAGCACATCAGTAACGGCGCAAACAATAAATAGAATAAAGATAAGTACATTCTTTACGGCAAAATTTTTCAAGTTAATAAAAACGTATTTCATTTAGTCCTCTTAATATTACTTATTTTGATTTATACGATAACATACATTGTCTATAGCAATCTGATTATCCTTATCTGTTCTAACTTCTACACGATGGATATAATAAGCATATGACTGACCATATACCTCTTTGGTTGCTGACGTAGTTGCTAATGCAGTAGTAACAGCCATAGTGCTTACAATAGCCAATGCAACAATTTCCGTAACAATTTTCTTAATAATCATACTTATTTCCTTTCTCGTTTCGCAATAAATCACGAATTTTTAATTCGTAGACTTAACTGAATTTGCCATACGAATTATGTCATCTTTGCACAAATTACCGTCTATTACAAAAGCATAAGTTCCATCTGTCCATGCAATTATTGTATATTCACTGTCATATGAAATGAATGCTTTTTGGCCGTTAATATCTACCCATTCAGTCTTCATATTTTCGGTATCTACCTGATTAGACACTGTCAAAGAACTTTGCGAATAGTTTATGTATTTATCGCCTGATATATAATGTATTTCATGCCTTGTATCGGTAGTGACAACAGATTTGATTTCAAATTCGCTAGGTACGAATGTCGGTACATACTTAACAAAATTATAAATGCTAAAATCGTCCAAAGAATTATCTTTTATATGCGTTATTTCAGCGTTTCTATTATTATCCTGTACAAAAACTCCAACAAACCATTCACGCAGCGGCGGTACGGCGGCAACTGTCACAGAGCCGACCGCAAGCACCGCAGCTATTATCGCCGCAGCAAATCTTAGAGTGATCTTTATATGTCTGTGACCGCTTTTTCTGTTAGTTTTTATCAGCTCGCCAATTCTCTGCTCATATTTTTCCGAAAAATCATATGGAATTTTCTCAACAGCCAAATAATCCTTATAGTCTTCATCAATTATGCCTAATTTTATTGCTTGTCTGAACTTATCATTCAAAACGATCACCACCGATCAAATCTAAAATTTGTCTTTTGGCTTTGTTCAGATAATTAAATACCGTTCTCTTAGAAATGCCCATGATCTGTGCGATCTCATCAGCAGTCAGATCATAATAGACCTTATATGCTATCACGGACTTTAGTTTATCATCCAGCTTTCTTACCGCATCTATAAGCAGATCTAAGTCAATATCATCATAAAAATCCTCACTCGGCTCATCTTCCACCTTAAGATCAAATATAGACGATGTTGGATTTTGATTTTCCTTATTGTAGATCGCATAACAGGCGTTTCTAATAGTTCTAATAAGATATGCGTCCATATCGTGCAAAGAATAATTGTGAATTTTTTTAAAACATTTTGCGATGCTGAAAAAAGCATTTGCACAAGCCTCTTCTGCCAGCGCAGAATTATTCAAGATCTTGTATGCAAAAGCATAGGCTATCTGACGATTTCTGTAATAAAAATCTTCAAAAGACGTCTGATCCTTATCGTTGTCTATCAAGGTCATACATACAGCTAACATTTGATTCCCCCTGAGTTACTTATGTTACTAAGTATAACACATATTGACATACTTTTCAAGATACCAACAAATAAACTTATAACCCGAAATTATAATACATTTTTCAATTTATACTTGTATAAAACTAACATGATTGAGCCATTCAATTTAGTTAAAGCTACAAAAATTCAAATATAAATCAACAATATGATGCACGAAACGACTACTTTCGCTATTATTTATAGTGTAAGACTAAAATAAATAGGAGGTTTTTATGGTAAACATAAATTCAGAAGTAATCGTTGAACGTATACAGAAAGACGGAGTAAACACTATAATCATAGCAGCGGTCATAGCTATACTAAGCTGGATATTTAATATGTATCACAAAAGTGCAAACAAGTATCGTGACCAAAAAGACCAACAATTTCGTGAAGCAAGAGCTACATTTGAATCGGCTTTAAAGCAGATCAACAAAGATGATACTGATTTTAATGAATTTTATGATTTATTAAAATACACTAAAACGACTGACGAATACTATCAGTTAGATCAGTTAATTAATGATAAAAATAAAGAGGAAATAAAAAAATACATAAAAGATAAACTATTTGAAATCAATGATAAAATTCCAAATCCGATCAATGAACCAAATTTAGCGTATAAATTTATAACCCGAAAATTGCGGGAATTTAGGATATATGAAAATATTATTGCACCTGCGGTTTATACTTTTTTTACTATTTACATGATACTTTTTGCTGTTGCTATAATTATTAACATAAACAATGATGTAAAAAAATATTTTTTGCTATTTAACTTTTCAGCATCTTTTGCCATTATAATATTTTATGGATCACTATTGCTTGATGATGATATGACTTCTTTATCAACAGTGTTTATAAAAATACTATATATCCTAGAGTTTATCTCTGTTTTATCACTTGAATATGATGTTAAAAAAGGCAATTGGTTTATTTTCTTGGTAAATCTATTATTTGTTGTAACAATAATAGTTACAAGATCAAAAAACAACGTAAAGAATGTCACCTCTATCTTAAATAAAAAGCGTAAATTCCGTGGCTATAATAAAATTATATCTTTCGTAAAATCACAAAATGGTGAACTTTTGTCAGATGAAAAACTGGTATCTTTCATTTACTTTTTTAACCGTAAGATCTATGGGATTTATCAATTCAAAAAAATTGAGAATAACAAATTAGTTTTGCTCAAAGAAATAAGGAAGTCATACTATGATTCAATAATCGATCAAAAAAAGGTCTTTTCAGAAATTGAAGAAAACTCCAAATGCAGAATTATTCAATAAGATAGGCATTACCTTGAATCTAATAGCCAAACCTGAAAAAGCCAACCGCACCCAAATGGATGCGATCGGCTTTTTTATCTTATTCTATTTTTTCTACCCCAGCTTCAAAACATTCAGCAGGAATATCCAGCTAGTTCCATAGTAAGCCACAACTGCCACCAGATCGTTCAGCGTGGTTATCATAGGGCCTGACGCAACGGCAGGGTCTATCTTTATCTTCTTGAAGAAAAGCGGTGTGAGGGTTCCCACTGCGCTTGATACTATTATGGCAAGTATAAGTGAAATTCCTATACAGCCCGACATCGCAAAGGAATATACGATACCTTTGCCCTTGAAGAAGAAAATATACAGTCCCACGGCTATGAATGACAGCAAGCCTATAAGAGTGCCGTTAAGAAGTCCAACTCGCATTTCTTTTGACACAAGGTGAAGCTTCTGCTTTGCAGTAAGGCTTCCGTCAGTAAGCACACGGATAGTCACCGCAAGGGATTGCGTGCCAACATTTCCTGCCATGTCAAGTATCAGCGATTGGAACGCCACAATAAGAGTGAGCTGTGCAACAACTTTCTCGAAAGCTCCCACCACAGTTGATACCACCATGCCAAGTCCCAACAGCACAAGAAGCCAAGGCAATCTCTTTTTCACGCTCTGCAATACAGGCTCGTTAAGGTCCTCCTCTGCGGAAAGACCGCCAAGCTTTGCGTAATCCTCGCCCATTTCATCATCTGAAGCCTCGATGATATTTTGCGCCGTGATAACGCCCAGCAGCCTGTTTGAATCGTCAAGCACAGGTATGATATACTCTGAATAATCTTTCAGTTTCTCGATACAATCAGCGGTCTGCTCGTTGGCATAAACATATGGGAAAGAAGTTGCCGTTATGCTCTCAAGCTCCACCTCGCTGTCAGCCGTGATAAGATCCTTCAGATCTATAGCTCCGCTGAAAACCTTATTTTCGTCCACCACGAACAGCGTTGAGATGTTATCATTTTTTCTCGCCTGACTAACAAGAGCGTTCATTGCCTGCTTTACAGTCATGTCCTCGTCAATGATAATGCAGTTTGTGGTCATTCTGCTTCCTATCTCTTCATCATCAAATGAAGCGATAAGCTTGAGCTCACTGCGCACATCAGGTGCAACAGAGTCTATAATAAGGCTTCTCCTGTCCTTATCAGTTTCAGAAAGAATGTTCACCGCCGTATCAGTGTCAAGCTCAGATATAAGCTCCGAAGCCTTGTGGATATCCATTTCTCTGAGATACTCCCCAGCCTGCTTTTCGTCAAGATATTCAAATATCTCTGCCAGCATTTCAAGGCTGCACACACGGTAGAATTTCTTTCTGCTCAAAACAGAAAACGTGCTTATTACCTCTGCAATATCACTTCCGTGATAATCGTCAAGCCTGTTCATCATGGCTTTAGGTGAATCATTACTGTTGATGATAGCAGTTATCTCGTCGCAGTGAATGTTCTTTACTGCGTCCTCGTTTGAAATTACATTTTTGTTCAGTTCGTTTTTCTTCATTTGCTTGTCCTCCGTTTCATTTTTTATGACGTGAGGGACAAACAGGCATAAAAATGCCCGTGCATGACAGGTCACACACGGGCAGATATATCAGATCACAGCGAATAAAACGGCAGCGCAAAGCGAAGCCCGTCGGCTGTGTTCAAATATATACATAATCGCCCGTTAGACCCGCAACTGTCGCTGTTTGCCACTTTATTCACCTCCATATTATCTTAGTCCTTTGATATTATACTATTTTAGCAAAGATCTATCAATGCCCAAAATCTTATTATAATATTAAAAAGCTGTTAAAGCAATGGTGCAAATATCCTTAACACGCCGTCAATGAGCCGTCCGAAGAAGCCACGCTTTGTGTCCTCAAGCGTGCGCTGTTTGCACTTGCTCTGGGTTTCAAGGATATCAGCCTTAAAAGTCTTTATTATAGACGAATCATAAAATATAGAACTGCACTCAAAATGCAAAAACAAACTTCTATAGTCAAGATTTACCGAACCAAGCACCGCAAGCTTGTCATCGCATATACAGCCCTTTGCGTGAACAAATCCGGGGGTGTATTCATATATCTTCACTCCTGCCTCGATAAGCTGACGATAATAGCTTCTCGAAAGCCTGAACACCACCTTTTTGTCAGCGATACCGGGCATTATTATCCGCACGTCGACCCCACGTTTAGCCGCCCTTATAAAAGCGTCAAAAAGGCTGTCACCAAGCATAAGATACGGCGTGTAGAACCACACATAATCGCTTGCGGCATAGAGTATCTCAGAGAAAAACGTGTTGCTCACATTTTCGTCCGCCATAGGGGAATCATAATAAGGCAAAACATAGCCGTCACCGCTCTTGCCCTCTTTTTCAAAGCTCTCCCCCACAAGGTCATGAGGTATCATGTCATTTGAAAAAGCGTTCCAGAACTCCATAAACATATAGGTGTAGCTTTTTACGCCCTCGCCTGTTACCTTAAAGCCTATATCTTTCCAGTGACCATATTTCGAGCCTATGTTTATATACTCGTCCGAAAGATTTATTCCGCCGCTGTATGCAACTCTGCCGTCCACCACCATTATTTTTCTGTGGTCACGGTTGTTGAGCTGTGATTTTATAAAAAGGAACGGATTGAAAGGCACACATTTTATACCTTCCTCACCAAGCTTCAAAGCGTCTGCAAGAGAATATGTTGCGATACTTCCAAGGTCGTCATACATTATCCTGACGTCAACGCCCTGAGCCGCCTTTCTCGCCATTATATCCACCATAGTGTTAAGAAACTTGCCGTTTTGCAAAATAAAATACTCTGCAAAAATATATTTCTCCGCCTTTTCAAGCTCCTTGCACATATCAGCGAACATTTCCTCCCCAACGGAAAAATACTCTGCACTGTCAAGCTTCACCATAGGAAAACCCGTTGCGTCGCTTATTCTTTTCACCGATTGAGCAAGCCTTTTGTCCTCACGCCTAAGCTCCCCTATGCACTTTTCTCCGTCAGGAAGCTCATAGTCCATGTGAAGCCTTGCCTTGGTGATATTCTTTTCAAGCTTTTTCGCCGTATTATTGTTGCCGAAAATTATATACATAACTGCGCCAAGCACAGGAAAAGTAAGTATCACAATAAGCCAAAGAGTCTTGTAGCTGCTCTCCTCACGCTTTGTGTTGATATAAAGCACAAACAGAAATGACAGCACAGTAAGCACGATACTGAGAAGCCCTGCCGCCTTGCTGAGCCATTTAAGTATGAGAAGATACCACAAAAACTGCATCGCCACAGGAACTATCACCGCCACCACTCTGCCTGCTATTTTCTTTACATTGTTCCACGTCAACTCCGTTTCGCTCCTTTCATTTATCATCTTAGGGCAACAAAACACTATCATTATGCGATGTTACCATTATTATAACAATTTTTTTAACATAAGTCAATGCCATTGATTTTAAATGCAAAAAGTGTTATATTAAATATAACGAGTCCTGCGGATAGCTTTGTCAGCAGGCGGGCGAACGATTCGCACCCACGAAAATAATTTAATTGGAGGTAACAAAATGTGTACTGCGGCAACTTATAAAACGAACGATTTTTATTTTGGAAGAACTCTTGACTATGAAAGCTCCTACGGCGAGGAAATAGTCATAATGCCAAGAAACTTTCCCCTTAACTTTGTTAATATGGGCAGGATAGCTACCCATTATGCGGTAATAGGCACTGCTCATGTTGCTCAGGATTATCCTCTTTTCTATGACGCCGCCAATGAAAAGGGTCTTGCCATGGCAGGTCTTAACTTTGTTGGCAATGCCTTTTACCGTGATGATATCGACGGCAGGGACAACGTTGCGCAGTTTGAGTTTATCCCATGGATACTCTGTCAGTGTGCAAACGTGACAGAAGCAAGGACGCTTATAGAAAAGATAAACATAACCAAAACTCAGTTCAGCCCACAAATGCCGGCAGGTCAGCTCCATTGGATAATAGCAGACAAGAACGATTGTATCGTAGTGGAATCTGTAAAAGAAGGCATAAAGGTCTATGACGACCCAGTGGGAGTGCTGACGAACAATCCTCCATTCGATATGCAGATGTTCAGGCTCAACGATTTCCGTGGACTTTCCCCTAAACAGCCTGAAAACACATTCTCTGACAAGCTTGACCTTACTTCCTACAGCCGTGGTATGGGTGCAATGGGACTTCCGGGTGACTTATCCTCACAGTCAAGATTTGTAAGAGCCGCATTTGTGAAAATGAACTCACGCTCCGCCCCTGACGAGCAAAGCAGTGTGAGCCAGTTCTTCCACATTTTAAACTCAGTTGACCAACAAAGGGGCTGCTGCGAGGTGGCAGAGAGCAAGTATGAGATAACTATTTATACAAGCTGCTGCAATACTGACAAGGGCATTTACTATTACACCACCTACAACGGACATCAGATATCCGCTGTTGATATGCACAAAGAAGACCTTGACTCCGCCAAGCTTATTGCCTACCCTATGATAACCAACGAGATAATAAACTTTCAGAACTAGCAAACGCTCCGTACAAAATCTGTACGGAGCGTTTTTATTACTCAAATCTGAAATATTCAAAGTCAAAGTTGCTTCCCGGCAGGAACGCAAATGAAACCTTCTGTTTGCCGCTGATACCTGAGATATCAAAGCTCTTCTGGGCATAATTTTCGCTGTCATCTGTCCTGAACTCGCAGAGTATTCGGTTTTCGCCCTCGCTGCCGTTCAAAATAAGATGTATGCTGTTGAGGGCAAGCGGTGACTTTCCGCTTATAACGAGCCTGCTCGGCTGTTTTTCAGAGAAATCGAACTCACCAAAATCAAGCATAACGTTGTTGCCTATCTCGGTCACACACTTTTCGCCCTTTGTGAACTTGTCACCATAAATGTTGTCAGCATCAGCCGCATTGTTCACCGCAAATTCACGGCTCACCTTTTCAAAGTTGAAACCGCCCACTTGGAAGCCGTCCTCAGTAAGGATACAAAGGGTCTCAATACCCTTGAGCTTTCTTGAAAGCTTGAAAGTTTCAGGCTTGAAGATCATCCACTCAGGCTCTTTGTGATAACAAAACGTGCCAAGAAGCTTGCCGCCCTCGTCAGGTATTCCGTCATAGAAGCTTATTTTAACAGGGTCAAGGGTGTTCGCCCATATCTGCACCGTAACAGTGTCAGAGCCTGCACTGCCGAAGTCAAGATTATCATATGCCGCCCATGATGTTACCTTGCCCATTGCAAAGCCTACACCCTTCTTCATGCCGCTTGAAATGTTGTCGCTTGCCCTTGTGAAAAGTCCACCGATAACGAACTGATATGGGTCGGTAAGTGCATTTCCAAGACCCTCAGCAGTGAATTTGAGCATAGATATGATGTGATAACGCTCAGTGCCGTTTTTGCACATTGCACGAAGCCAGAAGCTTCCGTCACCCTTTGCTTTCACCTTAATGCTGTCTGCTGTTACCTCGCACTCTGCAAGATTAGATGTTATGCCCTTTTCATTTGTTACCCTGAACTCTATATCCTCAGCATAATCCGAATTGGCAGGGAGCGCCTTATATCTCACTGTTATCTCAGGGTTATCCTTGTCAAGAGTAAAAGTATCAGTATAAAGCTCTATCTTTCTCACAGGTATCTCGTCTGTTCTTCCACACTCAGTAGGAGCAAAGCCCACGTTTTCAAGCGATGATGTACCGCTGTCATATTCCGCCTTAACAGCATCAAGGGTAACAACACAGTCAGGCAGACCCTTTGATGTAAGCGTTACCTTTATCTCCCCCGTCTTATCAGCCACACCAATAACAGCAAGCATTTTTCCTGAGAAAAGTCTGCGTGATGTGCCTTTATACTGGTCATAGTCTGTGCTGTCGCCGTTGTCAAGACCCATAAGTCTTGCCGCACCCTCAACGCTGACGTTCACACGATTGTTGGCATTTGCGCAGAAAGTGCCGTCCTTATCAAATGCTGATATCTCAATATAAACAAGGTCAGAGCCGTCAGCAAGTATCTCTGTCTTGTCAGGGACAGCTTCTATTCTAACAGCGTCCCCGAATGAACGCTGTATATCCTCTGCGATGATATTTCCATTCTCGTCATATGCCACCGCTTTAAGCTCGCCCTTTTCATATGGTATGATATAGTTCGCTGTCAGCTCCTTGCCATGCTTGTGGTCGATATCATATGCACCCATTGAAACGCCGTCCTTGAAAAGCTCAACTCTCGGAGCATTTGAGCAAACTCTCACGTCACAAGGAAGTCCGTCGCTGAAATCCCAGTATGGGAAAATATGCACGAATGGCTCAGCCTTATAGTCTGTCCACTCTGCACGGAAAACATATGCGCTGTCTTTTGCAAAGCCTGCTGTGTCGAACTGACCAAAGTATGAATTTTTCGTGCTGTATGGAGTAGGCTCGCCTATGTAGTCAAAGCCTGTCCAAATGAACTGACCTGCACAATATTCTGCGTCACGGTCAGGGATAATGCAAGCCTCAGTGTTCTTTGCACCCCAGCCTGTGCAGCTATTGCCCAATGATGAACACTGCTCGTCATCGTCAGTTAGCAAGGTTTCAGACAGCGGGAAATGATAAATTCCACGGCTCTGAACAACAGAAGCCGTTTCACTTCCGTAGATCATCCAGTCAGGGTGAGCGGCGTGGTGTTCCTCATAAAGTCTTTCACCGTAGTTATAGCCTGCAAGCTTGAGAATATCAGCGCATTTCTGACCGTTCTCCCACTGCATATAGTTAGAGCCGAATGTGACATAGCCGTTGCCATCAGGGTCATGGAGCTTAACGAGCCTTTTGAGCCATGCCGTTACCTCCTGACCTCTCTCGTCAGCGTGAGTGTCAAAAATCTCATTTCCAACGCTCCAGCCTATGATAGAAGGGCGGTTTCTGTCACGGCGCACCCATGAAGCAACGTCCTTTTCTACCCACTCATCAAAAAATCTAGCATAGTCATAGTCGGTCTTTGACCTCTCCCACATATCAAAGCCCTCAGAGAGAATGAGCATACCTGTTTCGTCAGCAATGCCCATAAACTCCTCCGCAGGCATATTGTGAGAGGTCCTGATAGCGTTTATGCCCATTTTACGTAGCTTTTTAAATCTTCTCCTTATAGCCGCAGGGTTGGAAACTGCCCCAAGACAGCCGTTGTCATGGTGTTCGCATGAGCCGTGGAGCTTAACGTGTCTGCCATTGAGATAAAAACCGCTGTCGCACTTGAATTTGATAGTCCTGAAGCCGAATTTCTGACTTACACGCTGTATACAGCTGCCGTCCACAAGAATTTCAGACACCATAGTGTAAAGCACAGGCGAGGTGATATCCCAAAGCTCAGGGTCTTTCACTGTCATGGTCTGAGCGGTGAGAGAATAGCTCACGCCTTTTATACGCACCGCCTCAGGGATACACGAAATATCCGCCCCACAAGCGTCAGACTCATAGCTTGCCACCTCTTTGCCGTTCTTGTCAAAAATAGTGTTCCTGATGCGGATTCCCCCAAGAGGAGTACCCACAGGACGAAGCATCTCAGCCTGCACAGTCACCTGCCAGCCGTCCTCCTGATTTGACGTGGTGATATAAATGCCGTCATTGCCGAAGCGTATCTCAGGGCTTTCGCAAAGCCAAACCTTTCTGAAAATGCCTGCTCCTGAATACCACCTGGAGTTTGGCGAGTGGTGATCCACACGGACAGTAATAATGTTCTCTCCGTCCTTAACAAGGTCGGTGATATCGAACATAAATGCCGAGTAGCCGTATTTCCACTCCCCTGCCAAAGCACCGTTCACATACACCTTGCTGTCCATGTAAACTCCGTCAAAGCGGATAAAAGTGCGTATGCCCTCTTTCTTTTGGTAAGAAAAATTCTTTCTGTACCAGCCTGTAGAAGTTTCATATAGGTCGTTGGTATCATAAATAAGCCAATCGTGAGGAATGTCCACAGGCTTGAAAGCAAAGTCCTCTGAGTAGTCAGAGCCGAAAGCCGCCTTGTAAAATTCCCAATCGTTGCAAAAAAGCTTTCTGTCTGAGTATGTTTCACAGATATCCATAAAAACTCCTTTATATTTTACTTATCTGAATATGAAAATTTGCGTTTATCAAAGGCTTTTCAAGCTGATATTTCTCCGCAAGCCTTGGTCCGCAGGAGTTAGAACCGACCCCTGCCATTGCATAGTCAACGCAGATAACATTGCTCTCGCACCTTTCAAGCTCATAGTTATGTGCCTTTGCCGCAAGCTCCTCTTGCGAAAACTGAGAAGCGTTGAATGAAAACTCCTCTCCTGCAGCGAACATCACACTTGTGTCCTCACTGCTCACAGTGAGATATCTGCACCCATAGTGCGATGAATTTTCCTGCGGTCTGATATAATCCTCGTGCATATCCCCGATATCTGCCGCAAATCTGCCCACATAGCAAGCCTGACGCTTGTCGATGTAGCTTTCTGTAGGACCATATCCGAAATATTCCGCCCTTGAAAAATCTTTTGGCATGAAAAGTCTTATACCGAACCTTGGAAGCATATCTATCTTATTTGAAAACTCCGCTTCGCATTTTATGTCAAGCCCACTGCCGTCAATAACATAAACAGCTTTCAGCCTGCAAAACGGCTGTTGTATGGACCAGCCAAAAGACTGTGTGACGCTTATCTCCGCTCTGTTCTCGCTCGCTGAAAGCTCACAGCCGTAGCTTTTCACATCAAAGTCATTAAGATGCACCTTGTACCAATTGTACTTCATGACATCATTATCCGTAGGCGCACGGAAGAAGTTATACTGCAAAGGTCTGTCAAGAAGCTCTCTGCCACCGAATTTCACAGAAATAAACGCCGACTTACGCTTGTCAAAGCGGTAAACAACATCTCCCACTGTCACAGTGATACAAAGTGGAGTTTCCTCTGCCTTTACCTTAGCTTTCGCCTTTTCCACAACCGCTTTCCTGCCATCAGCTATTTTCAGTTGGTCAAAGCATACCTCATAGCCTTTCTCACAGTATTCGGTATCCTCTTTAGCAGTGAAAATAAACCTTATGAATGTTTCATTTTCATACTCCGCTGTATCATTGGGAACATTCACCACAGTGCTTCCCATAGGCTCGATGTCAAAATCCACTCTGCCGATATGTATAATACCGTTTTTGTCCGTTATCTCATAGCGACAATCGAGAATATCTACAGCGTTCACAAACTCCAGCGTGCTTGAAAAAACAAAGCTTCCCTCGCTTTCCCCTTTTGTTACTCGCACAGGTCTGTATACCTGCTTTACCTCTAAAAGTCCAGTGTGTGGCGTTCTGTCAGGATAAACAAGACCGTCCATGCAGAAATTGCTGTCATTGTGTCTTTCCCCAAAATCTCCGCCGTAGCCGTATTTTATCTTACCCTCAGCCGTTTTACCAAGCGGTACAGAATGGTCGCACCACTCCCACACAAAGCCACCGCAGAAACGCTCATTGGAATAGAACACATTGTGATAATCCTCCAGATCTCCCGGACCATTTCCCATGGCGTGGCAGTATTCACACTGCACAAGAGGTCTGTTTTCCTCAGGCTTTTCAAGATAGCCTTTCAGCCCGTTTAGATCCCAGTACATACCCGAAACTACGTCAAGCACGCTGTCGGAAGTTCCGTCAAGGCAGTGTGTGCTTTCATAATGCACAAGCCTTGTATCATCAAGCCTCTTTATAAGCTCAGCTTCATCAAGCATATTTTTGCCATATCCGCTCTCGTTACCCAGCGACCAGAACACCACGCAAGGGCGGTTGATGTCACGCTTTACAAGACATTCCGCACGATCTTTTATGGCATTGCCAAACCTCTCGTCAGAGGCAAGCATCGCAATACCGTTGTAATCTGAATAGTCCCACTTGTAGTCATAATAGACCTCCACACAGCCATGTGACTCCAGATCCGCTTCATCAATAACATAAAGCCCCAGCCTGTCGCAAAGCTTATAAAACACAGGGGAGTTAGGATAATGTGACGTTCTCACAGCGTTTATGTTGTGCTTTTTCATAAGCACAAGGTCAGCTTTCATCTGCTCATAAGAAGCATAATATCCCGTGTCAGGATAGCTGTCATGACGATTTACACCCTTGAACTTCACCGCCCTGCCATTTATCTTAACAACGCCCTTATCCACCTTTACATCTCTAAAGCCAACCTCCTCGCCGATAACCTCGTCGCCTGCATTGATAGTAAGCCTGTAAAGATAAGGTGTTTCAGCACTCCAAAGCTTGACGTTCTCTAACTTTATCTCAACGCTCTCACCGTCATAAGCCGAAAACTGAGCCATTGTAACACCATCATCATCGCAAAGCTTTGCCGAAACATCACAGCCGAATACCGTAAACTCCAGCCTTGCAGAGCCATTTTCACCGAGAACAGTTTTCACGATATAATTTTCAAGACGCATTTTCGGTCTTGACAGCACATAAACATCTCTGAAAATTCCCGAAAGCCTTATCTTGTCCTGATCTTCAAGATAAGTTCCATCGCACCATTTCAGCACAGCGGCAGTAATGATATTCCTGCCCTCAGCAAGATACGGTGTGATATTAAACTCAGCCGTAGCGTGAGAAACCTGTGAATATCCCACAAAGCTGTCGTTCACATACAAATAAACACAGCTATCCACGCCCTCGAACACAAGCACCCTGTCCATGCCGTCAGGGGAATGATCATATTCACGCTGATAAACTCCCACAGGTATATCGTCAGGCACAAAAGGCGGGTCAAATGGTATTGGATAGCACACGTTCGTATACTGCGGCTTGTCATAGCCGTAAAGCTGCCAGTTTGACGGCACCGGGATAGTGTTCTCAAACTTTTCGTGAATAAAATCGTCCTCTAGGTCTATTATGCTGTCATAATAACGAAAACCCCAGTTGCCGTTTAAAAGCTCCATTCGCTGAGAATTTTTACGGTCCTCAAAAGGATCCTGCCCCTTTGCAAACGGCACAAAATAGCAGTGCTTATCAAGCGTGCCAATGTGCAGTGCCTGAGTATCCTCATGATATATCATTTTCGATCTTGGCGAATTTTCCGCCGCAAGCTTTAAAATATCCATAGATGTTCTCCTTTACAAGTTTATAAATTACTGTAATTATTTTATCAGCTATTGACAGGCAAGTCAATGAATGATATTATTAATTTATAACAATATGAATATGGAGTTGATATTTTTGTTCTTTGCCGATTATCCTATCCTGGGAAACGAAAAGTCCCTGCCACTATATCTGCAAAATATGGGTCATCATCACTGTCAGGATCACCTTATAAGACCCGAGGGCTATCACTATGACCAGATACTCTACTGCACCAAAGGCAGCGGCACGCTTATCTTTGAGAACAAAGCCATTCCCATACCACATGATACCGCCATATTCATACCCGCTGAAACGCCCCACGAATACTATCCAGAAGAGGATATATGGGATATCCACTGGATAGTCCCCTGCGGATATGCCGCCAAGGATATCCTTACCCAGTTCGGCCTTACCGAGCTTAAAACCTTTCACCTCAGCGATACAAAAATGCTCGAGCATATTTTCCGCAAAATGCACAATGCTCTGCGAACCGACAGTATTTTCGGCAATTACAAAGCCTCTGGCTATTTGTATGATTTTCTTATGGAGTTTTACCGCCTTATCGCCTACAAAGACCCTGCCACGTCAGTATCCTCCGCCCTTATGAAAGCACTGGACTACATAAACTACAACTATTTTTCCCCTATCACAATGGACGAGCTTTGCAGTGTGTCAGGAGTAACTAAACAGCACCTTTGTCTGCTTTTTCGCAAAAAACTCAGTATGCGTCCAATGGAATACATCGCAAAACGTCGTATTCAAGAAGCCAAAGCCCTGCTTACCGGTACAGAAAAAAGCATCGAGCAGGTAGCCGAGGAAACAGGCTTTTGCTCAGAAAGCTATTTCTGCAAGCTTTTCAAAAGATACGAGGGCTTGACCCCCTCCGCTTTCCGCCAGATCAAATAACCACAAACAAAAAAAGAGCCGCCCAAAGGCAGCTCAATTATGCAGAAAATTAGCCCTGTTCCTTCATCTTAGCGAAACACTCACTGCAGTAAACAGGTCTGTCCTCTCTTGGCTTGAAAGGAATAACAGCCTCGCCGCCGCAAGAAGCACAAGTTGCTGTATAAGTCTGTCTTTCAGACTTTGTAGCAGCCTTTCTTGCATCTCTGCAAGCTTTACATCTCTGTGGCTCATTTACGAAACCTTTCTCAGCATAGAACTCCTGCTCGCCTGCTGTGAAAACGAACTCGTTTCCGCACTCCTTACATACTAATGTCTTGTCTTCGTACATGGTTCTTACCTCATTACATAAAATTGTGCCTAGTCGGATTTGCACCGACACCTTTGAATAAACAACGCTCTGCTATTAAGCTATACGGCCATATTCCTATCTCAACAGTGATCTCAATTTCCGTCTGACTCTCTGCATTGCATTGTCTACCGCCTTTTCCGACGTGCCCAAGCCTAATGCTATCTGATTGTATGACATTCCTCTCAAAAACGATTGAAATACCTGCCATTCCTGCTCCGAAAGTGCAGAAGTGATCTTATCATAAAGCTCATTCAGCTCCTCACGCTCCACCACGACCTCCTCAGGTACAGTGCCACCGCCGCCAAGAATAGCCTCAAGGTCAGCTTCCTCGCCGCCTGAAAGAAGTGCATTTCTGTGAACAGACGAAATGATCTTATTTTTTATACATTTTGTAGCGTAAGTTGAAAACTTCGCATTTTTGTCTTCACGATAGGTCCTAACCGCACCCAGAAGCCCCATAAGCCCCTCTTGGACAAGATCCTCGTGAACCTCAGCGCCATATTTTTTTGCCAGAAACTCCACCGTACAGATATATCTCGCAATAAGCTCACCGATAGCCGTTTTGTCACTCTGTGCATTTAGCACAAGCTGCTCATCTGAAAGCTTTTTCTGCTGATCCTGCCGATCGCCTCTCAAAAAATACCGCCCACCTAATCGTAGAAATTACCGCAAAGCCCCATTCTGACGCCACTGCGTAATGTTATAATACCATTTTAGACCATAAAAGTCAAGAGAATTGACGAAATCCGCCGTCCCTGTGAAAATATTTGTAACATACCACAGTTTTAAGAATGTATTCTTGTGATTTTCAACAAACAAAAAGTCAGCCGTGTCGAAATACACGGCTGACCGCAATTTACGCAACTTTGATGTTATACACGGCAGTATTTTGCTCTGCCATCGCTGAAAATATCCCCTCCGTGGCAATCGTCAGCCACAACAAGAGGAAAATCCTCAACGTAAAGTTTCTTCACAGATTCACAGCCCAGCTCCTCAAAAGCCACTACCTCACAAGACTTTATGCAGTTGCAGGCAAGTGCGCCAGCACCGCCTATAGCACAGAGATAGACCACACCATTTCTTATCACGGCGTCCCTTACCTCTTGTGATCTCTCGCCCTTGCCGATCATTCCGCCCAATCCAAGATCAAGCAATCTCGGTGCAAACCTGTCCATTCTTCCTGAAGTGGTCGGTCCGCATGAACCGATAGGCTTTCCCTCAGGTGCAGGAGTAGGTCCGGCATAGTAGATAACAGCATCTTTCAAAGGGATAGGAAGCTCCTTTCCCTCGTCAAGCAAAGCATTGAATCTTTTATGTGCAGCGTCCCTTGCAGTGTACACAATGCCCGAAAGCAATATCTTGTCACCGCATTTAAGCTCTCCGCTCACCGCTTTAAGCTCCTCGGAACGCACCTTTCTTATTTCCGACATGACAAACTATTATTCAGCGTCATCATCGCTTACAAGAGAAAGACCATCGTCAATAAGATCTCTTGCAGTGTTTACAGCACCGATACTATTGCCATACAGATCGTTAAGTGATGTAACGAGCTGCTGAACAGTTTCGCTCAGACTTGTGAATTGTGTCTTAACAGACTCTCTCAGATCAGCAGACTGTGCTCTGATATTCTTAGCTTCGTTCTTAGCGTCGCTTACTACCTTTGCAGCCTCGGCATTTGCCTTTGATGTTACGTCAGCGGCTTCTGCGTTAGCCTTAGATGTAACAGCCTCTGCCTCTGCGTTAGCCTTAGAAGTTACCTCGGCAGCCTGCTTGTTTGCAGCACTTGTAACAGCTTCAGCCTCCTGCTTAGCGGCAGCCGTCATTGCAGCAGCGCTTGACTTAGCTGTCTGAAGTGTAGTATCAGCCTCTGTCTGAGCATTTGTAACAAGCTTCTGTGCCTGTGCGTTTGCGTCAGCAAGAACCTGATCCTGAAGCTGCTTAGCTTCATCTTCCATCTGCTTAGCTGCCTTCTTAGCTTCCTGAACGACCTTATTAGCTGTGTTCTGAGCTTCCATGAACACGCTTCCAAGATCGAATGCAGGAGTGGCTGTGCCGGCATTAGCCTCAGCAGTTTCGAGCTTCTCTTTAAGATCCTCGATCTCCTGCTTCTGCTTTTCAAGCTCAGCGTCCTTTTCAGTTACCTGCTGCTCATAGTCAGCGATACGAACCTTCATTGTATCAGTATTAGCCATAAGCTCGGCTATCTTGTTTTTAGCCTCTTCTACCTTTTTCTCAAGTTCCTTCTTGCCCTCGAAGTCCTGCTTCTGAGCGCCGCCCTGCTTCTCAAGACGTTCGATAGTTTCGTTCTGGTCATTGACCTGAGCCTCAAGAGTATAAATTTTAGAAGTAAGGTCGTCTACATAAGCAAGAACGTCCTGCTTATCAAATCCGCCGACTCTAACCGTTCTTAAATAACCATTACTAGCCATTTCAATCCCTCCACATTAGTGATTATCTCTATTATACAATAAACCACGTTATTTTTCAACTGATTTAAGCCGTTTTCAAAAATTTCATTATTCCATACAAAATAGCAACTGAAATTTATACAAAATGTCTTAAAATCATATTTATCACAGAATAATTATATCAAATTTTCCGTAAGATTTCAAGTGCTTTTGCGAAAAATTTTCAATATCATGATAATTTTCTGAGAATACGAAAATCTCTTTAATCGTGTAAACGTTTTCTGATTTTGGTTCAAACAAGGCGGACAGCGTAAACGCCGATCCGCCTTTGAAAGCATTATTACTTGTTCTTGAAGATATTGAAGATATCGTCGTAATAATTTGGATTATCAGCAGCCTTAACGCCAGCCTTGTGCATCGCTTCAGCGTCAGCCTTTGCGTCGTCAGCCTTCTGAGTAAAATTTGCAGTATATGTTGTCGCAGCCTTTGGTGCAGCAGCCTCAGGAACGTCATCTCTGTCAACAAAGTCAGCAGCGATAACAGTAACGTCCATAGCGTCCTTGGTATCAGGATTTGTACCGTTACCAAAAATGATCTCAACGTTATCGTCAGCAGCGTCTGCTATAGCAGCAGTAAGCTCGTCCATATCACTGATAAGGAGATCCTCGCTCATTGTAACGTTTACGATAAGTCTTCTTGCACCCTTGATAGAAGTTTCAAGAAGGTCAGAAGAAATTACCTGATTGATGATATCCTGTACCTTATCCTTGCCCTCGCCGTGGCCGATAGCAATATGCGCTCTTCCCGCACCCTTAAGAATAGTAGTAACGTCAGCGAAGTCAACGTTGATCTCATCATGTCTTGTAATGATCTCAGCGATAGCGATAACGTCTGTCTTAAGAACTTCATCAGCGATAGCATAAGACTGCTTCATAGTGAGGCGCATCTCGTTTGTGATAAGGTTCTGGTTAGGGATAACGATAAGAGCGTCAACGTGCTTGATAAGAGCCTCGATACCCTTTTCTGCTCTCTCCATCTTCTTAGCGCCCTCAAATTTGAAAGGCTTTGTAACAACTGCGATAGTGAGCTTGTCAAGTGACTGTGCGATCTCAGCAACTACAGGTGCAGCACCAGTACCTGTTCCACCGCCCATACCTGCTGTGATGAATACCATGTCAGCGTCCTTGATAGCGTTCTCGATCTCGTCCTTGCTTTCCTGAGCGGAAGCCTCGCCGATCTCAGGCTTTGCACCTGCGCCCAGACCGTGAGTAAGCTTCTCACCTATCTGGATCTGTGTGTGTGCAGCTGACTTATGCAGTGCCTGGATATCAGTATTAACAGCGATATATTCAACATTTCCCTCGATACCGGCCTGTGCGATACAGTTAAGTGCGTTTCCACCGCCGCCACCGACACCGATTACCTTGATCTTTGCGCCTACGACTGGCTCTTCAACATACTCGTAACCCATAATAGAACTCCTCCTAAAAGCGAATTTTCATACTTCTCCGTATTTTTACATATCAATTTATCAAATCAAAAATAAAATGCAAAAAAGCCTATGTGCCGAATATGCACATAAATAGATACAATAATATATTATCATACTTTTGTCAAAAAGTAAAGAACTTAAATGAAACCATTATAAACTTTTTATTAATTATCAATAAAACGACTGATTTTTCAGTTTCATTTGTGTATACTATACAATTAGTTATCCTGACCCCTACCAATCTGTGTTCGTCTGATCGTCCACATAGCCGTTGTCAGCATATCCATTGTCGGTATAGCCCTGATCGCCGCCGTTATCATATTCCCAGTCGGTGTTTCCGTTCTCGTTTGTCCACTGATCTGTGCCTGCATTGTCAGCATCATCATTGCCGTCCCATGCGTTGGTATCGTCGCCGTAGCCTTGGCTATCGTCCCCTGACCATGAGTTATCACCGTCCCATGTGCTGCCGTCATCAATATTAGTATCAGCCGATACCGCACTGCTGCTGTCATCTGGCTTTGCAGAACTTGTGTCGTCAGGTTTTGACGACTCGTCCTGCGATTTCGGAATAGCCGAAATGCCGCTGTCAGCACCGTTGTAAATAAGCGTACCCTCGTAATCGTCAGTAATGCTCTTGTCAATTACCGCCTTAAGATATGTAAGCTTGTATTCCATATCCACCGAGCTTCCAAGCTTTATTTCAAGTCTGCCGTCATACATAAGCTTAATATCCGAACGGGTGGTCAGGTCAATAGAGTCTATATTTTTAAATTTCAGGTCATGAAGATCATTCAGAAGCTCTTTAAGGATATCCGCCTTAAATGAATCCTCAGAAGCAAGCTTGTCGCCCTGACTAAGGCTTTTAAGCTCAAAGCCCTTTACAACAGGTATATCCCCTGTCGGAGCAGGATTTTTCGTTTCAAGTATCTTTCCCGAAGCAGACAGCACATAGTATGAATTTTTATACTCGATATCAGCCGCCTTTTCGGCCTCTGTGCAGGTTATAACAAGTGTTGACGGAAATTTCTTTGTGACCTTGACATCATCAAGATACACAAGAGTATCTTTCAAACGCTTTTCAACTATATCCGTATTCGTCCTCACAAGGTTTTGTCCCGTTGAAACGCCGCCCACGCCAAGGATCTGATCCTGCTCGTAAAGGGTAACGCCCTCTATTTTTATCTCCGACACATTAAAAAACAAAAACATACTCAGCACCAGCAGCAGCGCCGCAGCCGCAAAAAAGCTGGCAACATACACATTGCGCATATTCACTGTCTGCCGACGTGCCGCAGGCCGCTGTGAGTTCATTCTGTTTTCCTTGTAAGTTCCGTTCATTTTTCTCTTTCCTAACTGCTAGTAATTTACACGTTTTATGTTTCCGCCCAGAAGCGTAAAAGCATTTTCAATGCAGTCATAGCCCCTGTCCATAAGCTTTATATTAGTGAGAGATGTTTCTCCCTCTGCCGAAAGCGCCGCTACAGCCAACGCCGCACCGCCTCTAAGGTCAGGCGCACGGACTTTTGCTCCGTAAAGCTCCTTCACGCCCTCGATAACAGCCACTTTTCCCTCTGTCTTTATATCCGCACCCATTCTCACAAGCTCGTCAACATGGCGGTAGCGGTTTTCAAAAATATTTTCCACCACCACACTGGTGCCTTTTGCCTTAGCAAGTGCCGCCGTGACTATCGCCTGAGCGTCCGTAGGGAATCCCGGGTAAGGCATAGTCCTCACCGTCCGCACAGCTTTTAGCTGTTTAGGCGCTTTTATAAATATCCTGTCCTCATATAGAAATACCTGACAGCCCATTTGCTCAAATATAGGTATGACCGCACGGATATCCCCTGCCCTTGCCCCAAGCAGACCTATCTCACCGCCTGTTGCCGCCGCCGCGCTCATAAAAGTCGCCGCAACTATCCTGTCGGGCATGACAGAGTATTCACAGCCGTGTAGCTTTTCCACACCGCTTATTGTTATCGTTCCGCCCCCTGCGCCGCTTATCCTTGCACCGCAGCAGTTCAGAAACTCCGCAAGATCGCATATCTCAGGCTCTCTTGCCGCATTGTATATCACCGTGTCGCCCTTTGCCAGAACAGCCGCAAGCATGATGTTCTCAGTCGCTCCCACAGAGGGGAACGAAAGGTCTATCCTAGCCCCTCTAAGCCCTCTCGGGCAGGTGCAGCTAAGCACGCCATACTCCTCGTTTATCCTGACGCCCATTTTTCTAAGTGCGCACAGGTGCATATCTATAGGCCTCGGACCAAGCTCACACCCTCCCGGGAATGACAGCCTGCATTCACCTGTTCTTCCAAGAACAGCTCCCAGAAAAACGATAGACGAACGCATCTCTCTCATAAGCTCATCTGGCACAAAGGTCTTTACAGCACCCCTTGCGTCCACAGTAACACAGCCGTCCTCACGGCTGCACCTTGCCCCAAGCACCGACAGAATGCGGCAAGCCGCAAATACGTCCGAAAGTGCAGGACAGTTATGTAGCCTGATCTCTCCGTTTATAAGAACACACCCTGCCAGCAGCGGCAGAGCTGCGTTTTTTGCTCCCTGAACGGTTATCTCTCCGTTCAGCCTGCTTCCTCCCTGAATGATAAGCCGTTGCATAAGCGTCGCTCCTTTTAAGGTTTTGACTTATCTTATGCAGGATCGCCCATATAGGTTAAAGCTATTTGTTGATATATATCTCTGTAGCGTTTGAAACAGGCATAAAAGCAGGCAGACAAGGCAGATAGGAGTCCTTGCCTATCTTCTTTTTCATATCCTTAGTTGAAAGTATCATGCCGGTAACGCAATCGTCAAATGTACTATCGTCCATATCAGTGATATTCACAAGTATCCTTACAGTGACCTCCTTGCTGGAAAACGGAGGAACAGTGTCGCCTATGACCTCACCGTCGCTGTTTGTTGTAACGCTGGTCGCATAGCATACCGCGTTGTCATATTCAGAAGAAACATGGCTGATCTCATACTGCGGTATCTTTATCTCAAAAGGAGACGGGTTTTTGATATTGAACACTATATCTGCAAAACGGTAGCTTGAACTCAACTCAGAACCAAAAGCTTCTTCGTTGTATACAGAATAATTTGACAGCGCATATGTTTTAAAATCCGTCATACCCATTGTTTTGAACACGTTGTCGTCATATCTCACCACGCTCTTGTCTGCGTCGTTGAAAAACAGCGGTGGGAAGAAGAACACCATAAGCACAAGTATGATGACCACCGTAACGATCACCTTTATCACCTTGCCACGCTTTACATATGCTCCTCTTACCTTCACGCCCTTGTTAAGACCTGTCGCCGCCTGCGCAGGCATAGCCGCAACGTCCTCAAGGAAATCGTCCTCATCGTCCTCTTCCTTGTGCTTGGTAGGGTCATCGTAAGTCTTTGTGGCACGGTCGAACTCACCTGCCTTGTTGAACTTTTCTCCGTCAAAAATCTCGTCGGCGGTGCGGTTCACTCCGCTGCCCTTGAACTTTTTATCTGACAGCTTTTTTATCTTGTCAACATCAGGCACTTCAATGCTGTCCATTGAAGCCCTCTTGTTATACTGTCTATAATTCTTATCCATTATTTTATCCCCTTAAATTTTACGTTCCTTATCCCTTAATAAGTGGCTCTAAAGCCTTGAATATCCTGTCCTCAGTATCGGCAACATGAAGCTTTGCAGCGTTTTCCGAGCACTGTCTGAGCTTCTCAGGGTCTTCTATAAGCCCCTTTACAGTATCAATGAAAAGCTTTTCCGTCAAGTCTTTTTCTTCGATGACAAAGCCTGCTCCTGCGTTTTGCAATACCATGCCGTTGTAATACTGGTGATTTTCAGCCACCATAGGCGACGGGATAAGCACAGAAGCTCTGCCCATTGCTTCAAGCTCCGCCAGCGAAGCCGCTCCGCACCTTGATATAACAAGGTCAGCCGCAGCCATTGCCACAGGCATATTGATATAATCCTTTATGATACGTCTGCTGTTGTTGATATCTATACCCATAGCCCTGAGCTTTTCAGGATAGTCCTTATAGCCCTGATAAGTGCCGTAGGAATGTATATGACACACCTTAACATCATTGTCCTGATACCATTTCAAAAGCTTTGCGATATTCTCATTAAGCACTCTCGCACCCAGACTTCCGCCTGTTGAAAGCACACATATTTCATTTTCATCAAAGCCAAGCTGTTTTTTAGCCTCCGACTTTGACATGGTGTTGAAAGCTCCCCTTACAGGCAGACCTGTCACCACCGTCTTGGCATTTTCGGGCATATACTTTTCTGCCTCTTTTACAGTGAGCATAACAACGTCCGCAGACTTTGCAAGTATCTTGTTTGTCACGCCCGGAAAAGCGTTCTGCTCGTGAATAGCCGTCTTTATGCCCATTTTAGCGGCTTTTCTAACTATAGGTCCTGAAACATATCCTCCGGTTCCTATAACAAGATCAGGCTTTGCTTCCTTTATTATCTTCTTTGCAGTGCTTCCTGACTTTACAAGACACCCTGCCGCATGGATATTTCTTTTGAGATTTACCCAGTTAGGCTTTCTCTGAAAGCCCTCTATCTTTATAGGATAGAACTTATATCCTGCCGCAGGCACGAGCCTAGCTTCAAGCTTTTCAGGATTTCCCGCAAAGCTTATCTCAGCGTCAGGATAATGTTTTTTTATGATCTCCGCAATGGCAAGAGCAGGATTTACATGACCTGCCGTACCGCCGCCTGCAAGTAAAACTCTGAGCATAGAACTAATACCTCTTTACTTTTTTTTGATGCACTGACGTGAAACGTTGAGCATGATACCCATTTCTGCAAGCTGTATCATCAGTGCAGTACCACCGTAGCTGAAAAACGGCAGTGAAATACCCGTGTTAGGGAAAGCGTTGCAGGCTACCATAATGTTGAAAAGTGCCTGCGAGCCTATCTGTATTGTTATACCAGCCGCAAGAAGCATACCAAAACGATCCTTGCTTCTTGAAGCGATCATGAAGCCCTCGATTATAAAAAGCACAAACAGCAGTACCACTACCATTGCACCCACGAAGCCAAGTTCCTCACAGATAATAGCGAAAACGAAGTCGTTTTGCGACTCAGGCAGATAGTATTTTTGCCTTGACTCTCCAAATCCAAGACCGAACCAGCCGCCCGAGCCTATAGACAATAGAGATTCATAGGTCTGGAAGGTCTTTCCGCTAGGGTCGGATTCAGGATTTTTCCAGCTCTGTATACGATCTGAAATATATGAAAAGCCTGAGCCTGACGCCATTTTATATATCAGCAGCAGCACCCCGAAAACAGCACACACACCGATAAATTTCCAGAAGGTCTTTTTTGGCATACCGCTTATGAACATCATAGACACGCCCATGATACCCACCAGCATTACCGCCGACATATGCCTCTGTAAAATAAGCACCAGCGCCACCGCACCCATTATCACAGTAAACGGTATAATACAGAATTTCCAATCCTTGAACTTAGGATAATTCACCGACATTATGTATGCGAAAATAATAATGAACGTTACTTTCAGAAGCTCCGACGGCTGAAAGCTGATCGGACCTATTTGTATCCAACGCTTTGCACCGGCAACGTCTATTCCGAAAAGAGCTGTATAAAACGTAAGAAGATATGTGGCGATAAACGCAATATATGCTATCTTAGTGTTCTGAAAGAAGTGATAATCAAGATAGCTCGTGGCAAACATCAGAAGAAGACCAAGTCCGGCAGACTTGAGCTGGCTCACCAGATAATAATATCCATCGTTATATTCACTCAGCCCCCACGCATAGCTTGCAGAAAACATCATCAGAAGTCCGAATACAAGCAATACCATTACAAGAATGAAAAACGGCTTGTCTATCTCCGTAAGTATAAATCTGAATCTATGTTTTCTTTTTGCCTGTGCCACAGGTTGTTTAAGAGGAACGTGACTATTATACACTATGCTTCCGTCACGTTCACGTCTAGGACCTCTTATAGCCAAACAAACAACCTCCCAACAAAATCTCTATATGAAAAACTTTCCCGAATATATCAAAAACGCTATCGCCGCCGCAGCCCCTGCCACAGATATCACAGCGAATATCCCGATCACGGCGTAATCTCCGTGACCTTTTTTCTGTAAATGCTCATGAAGCGTGTAACCTTTCATAAGCAGCTTTTTTCTTATCTTAAACACGATATACTGCAAAAGCCCGCAAGCTCCGTCAATGACCACCGCCGCACCTGCCAGCAGGAAAACGAAATATTCTCCCGAAAGCAGCACCGCCATAGTCATAAGACCACCAAGCGCCAGCGCACCCGACTCGCCCAAATAAAGCTTCGCAGGACTGCACCCCCAAAAGAGAAAGCCTCCTGCCGCACCCATTGTGCAAACAGCAAAAAGCTGAGCGGCGTCAGAGCCTGCCCCTGCCGCAAGACCACTTGACAACCCTGCCGAAAATATCAAAGCCGTTACGGCACACAGCCCGTCAGTACCCGTGTCGGTCTTACCGCCTGCGCAATCGTGTATCTTCACCATGTTTATCCCCACTGTCATAAACAGCGGAAAAAGCGGATAAAAAAGCCCGCCGAACTGCACATATCCCAAGTGAAAAGGCATAAGCACAGCCGTCTGCACTCCTCCGCAGTATCTAAGTCCCACGCATACACCAAGACATATAAGATACTCCATACATATCTTGTAAAAAGGCTTCATGCCTATGCCAAGCTTTTTCTCCTTAACATAGTCCTCTGAAAGCCCGATAGCCGTGAGCATCAAAACTCCGCCCAGAGCGATAAACACACGCCTTGAAAACTCTCCGTTCTCAAAACTCAGCACCGCCTGCGAGTCATAAAATATAACTCCCGTAACAATGCCGAATATAACGCAGAGCATTATGACAACTCCGCCGAATTTCGGCTCAGAGCCATCCTTTGCGAATCTGTCACCTATATAAAAATCGAATTTGCCTGTTTTTATCCTGCGGAAACATGGTATGAACACCCTGCCGAGAACATATCCCAGCACCATTTCACACCCCAGTATCACCGCCTGCACGCTCCAACTCATTTTGTCAGCGCATTGAACACTTCTTCAAGCTTCATTCCTCTGCTTCCCTTGAAAAGCACAGCGTCGCCCTTTGCAACTACCTCTTTCAAAGCCGCCGCAAGGTCATCTCTGCTTTCAAAGTGCCTGCAATTTTCCTTTGCAAAGCCCTTTTTCTCAGCACCCTCTATATAGCACGTTGAGTCCTCGCCAAAGCAGTAAAGCAGGTCAGCCTTTGAAGCCGCAACATACTCTCCCACATTTCTGTGATAGGTCTTTGAGTTCTTGCCAAGCTCCAGCATATCTCCAAGCACGCAAATGCGCTTGCCCTCCGCCTGTGCCTGTGAAAGCACCGAAAGGCTCGCTTTCATTGAGTCAGGCGCAGCATTGTAGCAGTCAACTATATATGTAACTCCGTCAATGACGGTAACATTCTGTCTTAAACCCTCCGGTTTGAACTGAGCAATGCCCTTTACGATATCCTCAGGAGGAATATCAAGTGCAAGACCCACGCAGAACGCTGCTAGAGCGTTCTTTACATTATGCTCGCCCAAGCAGTTTATCTGGGCGGCTATCTTTCCGCCCTCATAGTTTATAGTAAATGTTATGCTGTTGTCAACAGTCTTAACACCACTTGCATAAACATCGCAGTCCTTCTTTGATACAGAATAGTAATAAACCTTTCTGTCAGAATGTAACTGCACCCCTGCAAGCAATTTATCATCACGGCAAAGTATCAGCGGAGCGTCATAAGCCGCACCGTCAAGTATCTCAAGCTTCGCCTTGAGAATGTTTTCCTGCGTGCCGAGATTTTCAATATGTGAAATGCCGATGTTGGTTATAACAGCCACGTCAGGCTGACATGACATTGACATTCTCGATATCTCCCCCTGATGTGACATACCCATTTCGATAACAGCCGCCTCATAGCTGCTGTCAAGACCGAAAAGCGTCTGCGGCATACCTATCTCATTGTTGTGGTTGCCCTGAGTTTTCAGCGTCTTGTATTTCTGCGCCACAACTAGGGCTATCATATCCTTAGTAGTGGTCTTTCCCACGCTTCCTGTTACGCCAACTACCTTAACATCGAATTTAGACCTGTAGTATCCCGCAATATCAAGCAATGCCCTTGCAGTGGAGTCAACTATCATACATCTTGCACCCTCCACAGGTCTTTCCGTGACAACAGCCTCCGCACCAAGCTCCATAGCCTTTGCGGCAAAGTTGTGTCCATCAAAATTCTCACCCTTTAGTGCAATAAAAAGCGAGCCTGGCTTTATTGTTCTCGTATCGGTGGAGATATCGGAAATTTCAACGTCAGCAGGATAGCCGTAGCTTCCGTGAACCGCCGATATTATCTCCTGTAAGCTTAATTTTTCCATTTTAATTCTTATCCGCCAATTTCTCGGCAGTATCTCCTTTCCCTTATCTTATAAATATATCTTTATCGCAAAACCGCCCACAGCCGCTTTGCATATCACGGGCGAACACTGTTCGCCCCTACATTTTTCTCTTATCTGCCCTCAGCTTCAAGCTCTTTAAGAGCGTCCGCAACGACTTCTCTCTCGTCAAAATGTATCTTCACACCACCTGCAAGTATCTGATAATCCTCATGACCCTTGCCGGCAAGCACGATGATATCGTCCTTTTCCGCATGATGTATAGCCCAGTGGATAGCCTCACGCCTGTCAACGATAGTTATGTAAGGGGTCGTCTTGCCCTCCAGACCAACCAGAACGTCGTTTATGATATCCTGCGGATCTTCATTTCTCGGGTTGTCGGAAGTGACGATAAGAAAATCAGCATTGTCCGCCGCAGCCGCAGCCATAAGGCTTCTCTTTGAAGCGTCTCTGTTTCCACCACAGCCAAAAAGGCATTTTACCTTTCCGCTTGCACTGTTCTTTATAGCCGAAAGCACGTTCACAAGTGCGTCAGGAGTGTGAGCATAGTCGCATATAACAGTGAAATCTCTGCCCGTCGGAACTATCTCCGCTCTTCCTCTTACGCCCTGCATAGTACCCAAAGCTCTGATAGTCTTGTCAACGTCAAATCCAAGGGTCTCACAGCAGGCTATAACAGCCAGCGAGTTTGAAACGTTGAAAAGTCCGGGCATATTGAATGAAACATTGTGCTTTATCTTTCCGTCAGTGAAAACATACTTCACACCGCTTGCTGAAAGCAGGATATCCTCTGCTCTGAAATCAGCCTTTGTGCAGCATGAATAAGTTTTCGCAGGACAGCTTATCTCTTTGAGATACCTTCTGCCGTATTCATCATCAATGTTGATGATAGCGTTGTCAGATATAGTGAAAAGTATCTTCTTAGCCTGATAGTAGTTCTCCATAGTACCGTGAACGTCAAGATGATCCTGCGTCAGGTTAGTGAAAACGCCTACCTTATAATGACAGCCTGAAAGTCTTTTCTGCTCCAAGCCCTGCGAGGAAGCTTCCATAACAACATAGTCGCACTTCTCATCAGCCATTTTTCTGAAAAGCTCATAAAGGTCATAAGGCTCAGGAGTCGTTCTTGCAGTAGGATAAACGTCGTCGCCTATCTCGTTCTGACAAGTGCCGATAAGACCAACCTTACAGCCGAATGAAGAAAGCACCTTCTTTATAACAGTTGTGATAGTCGTCTTTCCGTTAGTGCCTGTTACACCGATAAGAGTAAGCTCCTTTTCAGGGTGACCGAAAAATGCCGCACACAGCAGAGGAAAAGCCTCTCTCGTGTTCTCCACGATTATCTGACAGTCAAGCCCCAGATCTCTTTCGCAGACTACAACTGTACAGCCCTTTTCTATCATGTCCTTAGCAGCGTCATGTCCGTCAAAGGTCTTTCCTTTTATGCACACGAACATCGAGCCTGCCTTGACAGCCTTTCTTGTGTCGCTCATGACGTCGCTTATCTCCATATCAGGCAGAGAAGTTTTCGCAACGTCCTTTATGATATCATATAGTTTCATAATTATCATTCCTTATCATGGTTTCTTACTGTGATCCTGCCGAGGTCACTGCAAATGTTACCGACACAGCCGTTCCCATTGGAACGCTCTGTCCTGCTCCCACGCTCTGATCGGACTGTGCAACTGCACCCTCCTCCTCATAGCCTGAGCCTTCTGCCGTCAAGTTAAGACCATACATATCAAGCGTAGCCCTTGCCTGCTCCTTTGTAAGTCCTTTAAGTTCAGGCACCGTAACAGTTTCTTCCTTGGCGTTTGCTTCTGTGTAAAGCACAACCGATCCGCCATGCTCTATCTTTGCGGCAACAGGCGTCTGCTTAACAACAGTGTCGCCCTCGCCCTTGACCTTGACCTCAAGTCCAAGATCTTCAAGTGTCTTTTTGGCTTCCTCAACAGTATAATACTGAACGCTAGGTACTGATACCTGCAAGTCTGCAAGCTCGCTTTCGTCATACTCAGGGAAGATCCCCACATAAGGCAGAACGTCTGAAAGCACGTTCACGCATATAGGTGCTGCCACCTGGCTTCCGTAGAATTTCTCGCCCGTCGGGTGGTCTACCATTACGAGCATTACTATCTCCGGATCGTCAGCAGGAGCGAATGCACAGTATGAAGAAACATACGTCTGACCGGTCGAGTCCTCGTCCATTTTCTGTGAAGTACCCGACTTACCGCCTATCCTGTATCCCTTTATATAGCAGTTAGAGCCAGGCTGACCTTCAACAACGCCCTCGAGTATCTCTCTCATAGAAGCGGAGGTGTCCTCAGAAATGACCTGACGTCTTACAACAGTGTCCATTTTCTTTACAATGTTGCCGTTCTCGTCAGTTATACTGTTCACTACCTGCGGTGTAACAAGATAACCGCCGTTTATAGCCGCCGAGTAAGCTGTTATCATCTGTATCGGCGTTACCTTATTTGTCTGACCGAATGAAGATGAAGCAAGCTGAACAGGGCCCATGTTGCTAAGTGGCATACTGATAGAATTTGATTCCGCAGGCAGGTCAATACCTGTCAGCTCGTTGAAACCGAACGCATTGTAATACTGACAGAACTTTTCAGAGCCAAGCTTCATGCCTATCTGAATGAATACAGGGTTACATGAGTTTAGCATTGCCTGGGCAAAATCCTGCGAACCGTGGTCGGTAGTTGACCAGCAGTGGAAAGTCGTGTCCTCCACCTGTATCTGAGTGCCGCAGCCAAAAGTATCATTCAGAGTGATAGCCTTTTCTTCCAAAGCCGAAGCACCTGTTATGACCTTGAATACAGAACCCGGATTGTATGTTTCTGAAACCGCCTTGTTCTTCCACTGAAGCGACCATGCGTCAAGCTGTTTCTGCTTGTAATCGTTTGAATCTTCATCAAGCCCCGCAAGCTCCGCCGCCGTTTTTTCATCGGAGATAGCCGCAGGCTCGTTAGGGTCATAAGGATCAGAAGTCGCCATTGCGTATATCTGACCTGTCTTAGGATTCATTATGATACCGCAGGCTCTGTCAGTAGGCTGATTTTCCTTAACTGCCTTTGCAAGCTCTTTTTCAAGGATATACTGAATGTTGGCGTCGATATTCAGATTAAGATCGTCGCCGTCCTGAGCGTCATAGCTCTGCTTGTATCTGTATGGTATCTCAGTTCCGTCGCTTGCCTTTGCAGTGATTATCCTGCCGTCAATGCCGCTGAGATAATCGTCATAGTAAGCTTCAAGACCATATATGCCGTTGCCCTCATAGTCCGTGTGACCAAGCACAACAGAAGCAAGAGTATTCTGTGGATAAAGTCGCCTTGTGGTAGGGTCGCACCTTACGCCGTCAATGCCAAGCTCCGTGAGCTTATCCTCGATAGCCGTGGAAACAGTCTTTTCCACCTCTTTTTTCAGCACGATGTACTGAGTATCCGTCTTAGTGAGTTTTTCTCTCACAGTGTTAGTGTCTATCTCAAGATTGAGTGCCAAAAACTCCACAAGTTCGTCAAGACATTCGTCCCCTGATTTCGTTGCATCAAGTCTTTGCTGATATGTAGCCTTCTTGGACGCGTCGTCCTCTTTGGCTATATATCCTTTAAGCTCCTCTATCTTCTTGTCGTTGTCATCAAGCTTTTCTTTGAGCATAAGAGGGTCTGCATAAACAGTATAGACCGTTGCGCTCTGAGAAAGCACCGTTCCGTTTGAATCATAAATAGTGCCTCTTGACGCTGAAACAGCCGTGCTTTTAAGCTGCTGAGCGTTTGCAAGGGACTGCCACCTCTTGCCGTCCTTTATAGACACTGAAAAGATGGTCGCAACCGTATATATAAGTATCGCCGCCACAGGCAGGCTCAGCCAAATATTCAGACGTTGTTTCATTCTGGCACTTGGTCTGTCGGTCATAAATATCTCCTCTCAGGACATCACCGCACATACAAAATCTTCAATAATTTAGCATGATACGGCAAATATCGTATTTTCACACATACAAATTAATAGAACAAGAAAGCTAAGCACAAATATCTTGTCCCTAACTTTCCCCATAATTATTTTATTCACTAAGCCCCGATATATTCCAGAACAGAACTGAACCAATGTTTTATCTTAACGAACACATTGTCGTCCTCGGCCTTTACCACCTTTGCCACCGAGTCTGACTCCACAGTAACATACTCTATCTGAGATTTATCCAGCTTTTTAAGTCCCAGCTCATTCTCAGCATACTCCTCGACCTTTGACATATTGGTCTTCTGAGCAAGCTCTGACTGTAAGCTTACATTCTCTCCCTGAAGCTGAGCAAGCTGTTCCTCCTGTCTGGTCTGCTCCGAACATAGGCTTGATATTTCGACTCTGCCGTATATCATCGTTCCAAGAACAACAGCCACCAGCAGACAAATGCCTATCACAGCTACTACCGATACGGTTTTCTGCTTTAGTGCAGGGTTTTTCTTATATTTTATGGCTCTCTGAGCCTCCGCCTCCTGAGCGTTGTCATAGGCACTGTAATCAAATGCCAAGTTATGTACCTTTGCCATTGCGGTAAAACACCTCTCACGATCCACGGGCAAGCCCGTTATTTACACATTCCCAATTTCACACAAATTTCACTCAGTCCTTGATCTTCTCGATCACCCTGAGCTTAGCGCTGCGGCTTCTGTTATTCTCCGCAAGCTCCTTTTCATCAGCCTCTATAGGCTTTCTGTTCACAAGCTTTCCTCTAGGCGTTCTTCCGCATATGCACTGAGGAAAATCAGGCGGACATATACAGCCCTTGCAGAAGCTCTGAAATCTCTGCTTTACCAATCTGTCCTCCAGCGAGTGGAAAGTGATTATGCAAAGCCTGCCGCCCACGTTAAGACAATCGAATGCCTTGTCAAGAGCGATATTCAAATGTTCAAGCTCCTTATTTACCTCTATCCTGATAGCCTGAAAAGTCTTTTTGCAAGGGTTTTTCTCACGCCTTGCCTTCTGCGGAACTGCGCTTTTTATTATCTCGGCAAGCTCCATAGTTGTCTCTATCGGTTTTTGTTCTCTGTATTTTACTATCTTAGAAGCAATGCTTCTTGAAAACTTTTCTTCGCCGTACTCGAAAATTATCCTCGCAAGGCTCTGATAATCATATCCGTTCACAACGTCCTTGGCGGAAAGCCCCTCCCCTGACATTCTCATATCAAGAGGCGCGTCATTGTGATAGGAAAAACCTCTCTCCGCATTGTCAAGCTGATAAGAGGAAACGCCCAGATCCATAAGAATACCGTCAGCACCGCTTATGCCGAGCCTTTCAAATATCTCGTCTATCTCAGAGTAATTCCCTCTCACAACAGTCGCAGGATAGCCTGCCAACCGTTCAGTCGCAGTTTTCACCGCTTCGGGATCTCTGTCTATAGCCACAAGCCTGCCGCCCTTTTCGCCGTCAAGCCTTTTAGCGATCTCTCTCGAATGTCCTGCTCCTCCGGCAGTGCCGTCGCAGTAAATGCCGTCAGGTCGAATGTTCAGACCATCCAAGCACTCATCAAGCAGTACGGGAATGTGGTTAAATTCCATTAAAAATCAAGCCCCTCCAGAGCTTCCATAAGCTCGTTATCATCAATGCTGCTGTTGAAATCGTCCCAACGCTTTTTATCCCATATCTCACATCTGTCAGATACTCCGGCCACAACGATCTCCTTTTCAAGCCCTGCCACCTCTCTCAGTGACTGCGGAACAAGTATCCTGCCCTGCTTGTCAGGCTCGACCTCGCATGCCCACGCCATAAAGCTTCGCTGTAAAGCTCTCGCCTTAGCCATAGGCAGACTTCTGATCTTTTCGGCTCTTTTCTCGAAATCCTCAAGGGAATAAACGAACAGACAGCCGTCTATACCTTTAGTTACAATGAACCGCTCGCCGATAAGCTCTCTGAGCTTAGTAGGAAAAGTCATTCTTCCCTTAGCGTCCATAGTCTGATTGTAAGTTCCTTTAAGCAAGCACGCCTGCAAGCCGTTCACCTCCCTTGACCAAGTTAAGCAGTGAAATGCCACTTTTGAAGCACTCATCACCACTTTTTTGCACTTTTAACCACCGTACAATAATTATACACTATATTATAGAAAATTGCAACAGTAATATTTCCCAAAGTGAATTTTTGCAAGGGATTTTTCTTGGACACTTGGTCAATTTAAGAGAGATTTTAGGGGGATTTTGTAACTTTCGCCTTTTAATTTGTCACCATCTTGTAATTTGTAAACTTTTAATTAATTTTACGTCATACAATATCTTGTGGTACTTTAAACATTTGCGCCTGTATAAAGATAGCAGATATTTCCGCGAAACTCACACACATTCACATCGTATTGACCTTATAAAGTTATTGTAACACAACATATAGTATACGTCAATAGGTTTTGCGAAAAAAAGCACAATTATTTCTGACGCTGTGACAGAAAAAGCAAGAAGGGTGATGAACGGTAGAATATAGTGTCGCAAAAAGGTTAAAATTCGGTAACAAGGAAATTTGTTTTCTAATTTAATTATTACACTATCCGATTTTGTAAATTTTCATTGCTTAGATAAAGAAAATAAAGTTTGAAGAGGAATGGAGCATGAGAGAGGGTTTTTAACGTTAAAACAGCCAAAAATAATAGTAAAATTGCACAAAACCGCAAAATAAAGTGGCAAAAAAGGCAACTGCAAGGGTAGAAATACAATATGCAGTAAAAAAGCGGACGCACCGGGGTGCGTCCGCCAAGCCTCAGTTATTTACTTGCAAAAATTCTCAATGTATCTGTCGATACACTGCGCCACGATCTCAGTAGCGTGTTCACGATCCTTAACATCATCGACCACAGTGTCCTTGTGTTCAAGTGCCTTGTATACCGAGAAGAAATGACACATCTCATCAAAAATGTGCTTAGGCAGCTCTGAAATGTCCTTATATATGTTGTATGTAGGATCATTGAGCGGAATGCAGATTATCTTCTCGTCAGCCGCACCATTGTCAAGCATGGAGATAACGCCTATAGGATAACAGTCAACCAAAGACAAAGGCGCAAGCGTTTCCGAGCAAAGCACAAGTACATCCAACGGGTCGCCGTCCTCTGCATACGTCCTAGGGATAAAACCATAGTTTGCAGGATAGTGGGTCGATGTGTAAAGTATCCTGTCCATTCTCAGAAGACCCGTGGTCTTGTCAAGCTCGTATTTTACCTTTGAGCCTTTTGGTATCTCTATTACCGCCGTGAATTTTTCCTTTGTTATCACCTTTGGTGAAATATCGTGCCAGATGTTCATGTACATTCCTCCTGTATTTTCATTCAGCTTCGTACATACCCTCAGACTTTAGATTTTCAGGTATGTCAAAAACCGTTTCGCCGTCCGCCTCAACGCATGAGATACAACCGGCGTTGTCCTCGTTTATCAAGTCCCACAGTGTTACAACTTCATCTTCACCCACAACGTCTATCCCAAGTCTGTCAAAAAGCTTCTCAAGCTTCTTTGGATTGCGTGAGTATATCTGAAATTCCTGATAGTCTGTGAAATATATCTCCTCGTCATTCTTGTGCGAGCCAAACCCAAATCTCGATACTCCGTCATTTACAAGCACAGTGCCGTAACGCTTCATTATGGCAAGGGCGACCTCTTTCGTGCAGTTATCAAGATAATAGGTCTTGTATCCATCTCTCTCGCTGTCAGGAAGCTCCAGAAAGAAGAATATAGGCTCAGCGAGCTTCTCTATCACACCGCAGGCGACCTTCGCCATGATGTCACAACTCAGCACACCCCTTATATTATCCCCCTGAATGTGGCAGCAAGACCTCAGTTTTTCCGCTCCGCCCACAGATACGCCCTGACAGAGGGTAAAATTATCTTCCATAATATCCTCCGTAAAATAGTTTTATTACCAATAGTATAAACCATTTTCGCAGATATTTCAAGTATAACCTATGAATTTACATTAAAAGTTTACGGCAGTACAGCCTTTCAGCCATACCGCCGCTAGAAATCACAAAATTCAGAAAAAAGAACAGCGTTCTCACGCATATGTCGCAAACATCCTGTTACTTGCCTCTCTGCTCAATAATGCCGATCATCTCGCCCACATCTTTCATACCCGAAACTTCGCCCATTTTGAACCTCATCTTGAACTCGTCCTCCACCGCACCGATAAGAGTGATATGCTCGATAGAGTCCCAATCCTCGATATCATCAGCCGTGGTGTTCTCGTCCACCTCCAAAGTATCATCATCAAAAACATCTCTGAAAACATCATCAAGTCTTTCAATTATCTCGTCCTTGCTAAGCATAATGCTCCTCCTTCACCTTTATAACAGTATTTTTATCCTCATACCCCTCAACTAAAAGCCGCCAAGCCGTGTTGCCCTCTTCGTCCTGAGATATCTTCTCAAAACCGAAGCTTTCATAAAGCCCTGCCACCATTTTATTTTTCGCCGTAGGGTAATAATGCCCGTATATCTCCCTTATGCCACGCTTTTTTGCCTGTGCCACAAGACTATCCAGCATAGCAAGCTCCATATCCCTTTTCAGCACACGGCATGACATCAGCCAAAGCTCGATATCAAGCCTGCCCTTGTCCTCGCTGTCTGTCTTTCCGATAGTCACCGCCACAACGCCATTGTCACCGAATTTGTCGTAAAGCTTTCCATACAGCCTTATGTATTCATCAGAGTTATAGACCGCCTCCATTTGCTCCGCAGTGTATCTCTTTGTGGTGAGATTGAACTGATTGCTCTTGTTGGTGAGCTGAGTTATCCTTTGCAGATACAAAGGCGAAAAATCCCCTATCTCTGCCGTCATTTCAAGACTCAAAAGATAATCATGATAATCCGCAAACCTGCTCTGCGCCTTTGCACGCTGAGCGTTCGCCCTGTACATATCATTGCGTTTGAGATCGTCCTCAGAAAGCGTAACAGTTTCAAAATATCCCGAACGGTCAAGCACTCTTATGTAGTCCGTGACCTCCCCTATCTCAGGCACAGCCGTACCTGCAAGCTGTCCCCTGACTATCTCCCTCTCCGCAGGGTTATCGTCCACAAAAACAAACGCCTCAGAAAGAATGTTAAGCTCCTCTGCCGTGTCAACGATATTTTTGTCCTTTGGCAGCCAGTTGGCTTTTATCGCCACAAAATCATCAGGCCTTAGCACGCCCTCAGGGTGGGAAAGCCCAGCCAAAGCGTTCTCTTCCTCGTTTTTGGAGCATACTGTCAACAGCACGCCCAAGTCCTTGTGTGCCTTTACATACTGCTGAAACTCAAAATAAGCCATTGCCTCAGCCGTTTCCTTGCCTATCTCCAGATTTTCCACACCGTCGTCACCAACGATGCCGCCCCAAAGAGTGTTGTCAAGGTCAAGAGCCAGCGCCTTTTTGTTCTTGCCAAAGATAGCCTTTATAATATTCGCCACCTGAAAAGCCAGCTCAGGTATAGCCTCGATATTTAGCGCATATTTGTAAAGATACCAATACTTCGGCTCGCTCCACTTTTCAAGCCCATATGCCGCCGACAGCCAGTTTATATCATTGAGATAAACCTCCGACCTCTGCGAGATCCTGTCATACAAAGCCGAATTGAGCCTTGTGACAAAGTTCACCTTTCCACGCCTGTCGGAAGCGTCCATGTTTCCCATAAGGCGGAAAAACGGAAGCTCAAAATTGTTCTGTATCACAGGACAGCCGAAATGCTCTTTCACTCCGTCCCAAGCCTGAGAAATCTTGTCAAGCTCAGCGTTCAACCCCTGCTCTATCTCCTCTTCACCCGACCTGGGGGTAGGTGAAAAGCTGAGGTTTCTAAGGCTCGTGTGTATATAAACGATATCAGGTTTAAAGCGGTCAAGCTCCTCGTTTGAGAACACAGCGTCCTGCCAGAACTGTCCGTATTCCGATTGATAGAACTCACATTCAAAGCCCATGTCAAGCAAAAACAGCTCCAATACCGACACGATATCGTCCGTAGTCGAGCCGCCCAGCACAGCCACCCTCTTTTTCAGCCGCACCGCTCCGTCGCCCAAAAGCTGCCTTTTCAGTGACCTTTTCTTTTTCATTATAAACCCATTGTCAAATGGATACTCCAACTCTTTCATTCTTTTTTACCTTCTCTTAAATAACTCTCAGCCCCTATGAGCCTGTCACTTCTTCCTGCTGTACCTAAAATCGCAGTATGATGCACCCTCAGCAATAGTCCCCGTCCTAACGAGTTTCATGTTCATCATGTCCGCCAGCACAAAATCCATTCTGCATATGTAAGCCGCCAGCTCAGGACACCCCTCGTCCTTACAAAGCTTGCACGCCCCACATTCGTGATAATCATACCCAAGGTCATATTCACCATTGCCCGGCAGAATATCCACCACCCAATCGTTCTCATATAACCTCTTGTGGCTGTCTTCCGACCATTTCAAACGCCCTGGCATCTTCTTAGGGTCAAGATAACTGTCCACATCACCCATGACCTTGTGAAAAAGCTTTGAAGCGCAAAGCCCGTCACGGAATATCTCAAAATTCTCCTGCGCAGACTTCCCTGTGCTCCTGTTCATGGCAATGTAATAGCTCGCCATAATGTACGAACTCAAAAGCTTTGACTTACCAATATCCTTAGCCCTCGCAACTATCTTCCCATGTTCTTCCTCTATCTTCTTAGCCACCTCTTTAGGAAATCCTCTCCTTTTAAGCTCCGCCTTTACCACACTGTGATAAAAGTGAAATATCATCTTCACACTAAACGTATTTTCCATATTTTCACCTTTCTATCCGTTAAACAACGCCAACTCTATTCCCGATTATCCATATTGTAAATAACGCAAGCAAACCCGGTTATCACCGCAAACAGTATCGCACCGCCCATTTCCTCCTGCAATGCCGCCCCGACAAAATAGCCAGCCATAGCCGCAAAAAACATGATAACAACAGCCGCCACCGTCCTAAATTTTTTCATAACGCTCAACCTCCAGCCTATCACATATTATCCAAAGCCATACGGCAAACCTCGTCCGTTAGCTTCACCTTACCCAAACCTACAGCACACAAACCACAAACCAGTACACATAAGGTACCAGCGTCATAATGATATCATAAACTGCAAGAATTTTTCCCGACAGAGCATGACCATTCGCCATACCCTTTTTCCAAACCAACAAACTGTACAGCACGCTCACCGCAATATGTATCAAACCACAAGCAAAAATTATCCAATGAAAAACATCGTCCTGAAACTTCCCCTCACTGCCTGTCAGCTCAAAGCTAATGATTACCACCCAGCCCAAAAGGTCATTTCCCAGGCCACTGATAACATGAGCCGCTATAGCCAAAAATTTCCTCATAAGCATACTCCCTATGCCAAAAGCATCTATTTTTTTTATTTTCTGATAACTCACATTTTATCATCACCCTGCACAAGATTCGCCCCACAAATTTGTGCAAACAAATGATTTATATTTTAATTTGGCAACATTTCTGCAATTGTTG
>OJAI01000108.1_pt1 | contig 59424 bp, 66 predicted proteins | sample 1588891 | NCBI WGS metagenome assembly OJAI01 (sample SAMN03283255) | human gut metagenome | biome: human-associated habitat; material: feces | host: Homo sapiens | place: USA | collected 2013 | reverse complement strand
ATTTTTTCAAATAAATTTCTATATTAAAAAGTGACATTTTCATAAGTTATTGACAGAAATAAAAGTTTAGTAAAAATTCACATTTATTTTGTATGATATGGTGTATTATAAAAGGATAAAAGCGGAGGGATAAATTATAATGAAGAGAAAAATTACAGCAGCGGCGGCATTTGCATTGTGTGTGGCAATGGGAGTCTGCGCATGCAGTCCGTCTGAAAAGGAAGATACATTTACGGGAAAGGAAAAGGAAGAGCTTGCGTGGCAGCCGAATCTTGACCGGATTTCCCCTGAAGTATATGCAGATATCAGTAATCTTGACCTGAAGCCGGGGACGTATATATCAGTCATCGGAAAGAGAGAGGGAACGGCTTACTGGAGCGAAGTGCAGGCCGGAGTTGAGCAGGCGGCGGAAGACATTAATAAGCATCTGGGATATAAAGGGGAGGACAAGATAAAAGTTCTTTATAACGCTCCGGCAGACAGTGAGAATATTGACGAACAGGTGAATATCCTTGACGAGGAGCTGGCGCGATATCCGGATGTGATCGCTGTTGCAAGCGTAGCGGAAGATGCGTCGGCTGTTCAGTTCGATCTTGCGGCAGAAAACGGAATTGCAGTCGTGGCATTTGATTCGAGGAACAATTATCAGGGAATTCAGTGCACCTGCATGACGGATAATGTGGCGGCGGCAAAAGAAGGGGCTCGGAAAATGAGCGAGGCGATCGAAGAAAAAGGAGAGATTCTGTTGATCGCACAGGATTCTGTTTCGGGAACGGCAAAAGAGCGAACAAAGGCAGTGACAGAAGAAATTACGGCAAATTATCCGAATGTGAAGGTTGTAGAGACGATCTATATGGATCAGTTTGACGATCTTAAGATGCAGGCTGCAGCGGACGAACTCGGGGTGACGAAAGAGCAGCTTGCCGAGTGGACGGTGGAATCGTCCGGTCAGACTCCGGCAGATGAAGGGGAAGAAGCGATGTCGGAAGAGGTGCGCACGAAACTGGAAGATATTCGCGCTGTCGCGGACGGGATGACAGATGCGGATGTGGTTGCCCGTTATATGGAAAAATACCCGAACCTGAAGGGCTGTTTTGCGGTAAATGCCGATGCGGTTTTACTGGCAATGGATGCTTTTGAGACAGCAGAAAATGAAGAAGATATCGTGTTGATGGGATTTGATGCCGGAAAGGAACAGATCGCGGCATTGAAAAACGGAACGATAGATGGTCTTATTGTGCAAAATCCGTTCGGCATGGGATATGCGACAGTTGTGGCGGCGGCGCGGGCTGCGCTTGAGATCGGAAATGAGGCAACCGTCGATACAGGATATGTTTGGGTGGATAAAGAAAATATGGACGACCCGGACGTGAAGGGGATGCTTTACGAATAGTCTTCGTCAGGCGTAAGCGGATGCTTTACAAATAGTTTTCGTCAGGCGTAAGCGAGGAAACTCTGTTTTCCATTAGCGGGTAAAGAGTTACCCGCTCCGACTGAGTGAAAAGATAAATTCAGTGCCGACTCCTTCGGTACTTACTACATTAATATGCTCGTCATGAGCTTGAATAATTTCTTTTACGATGGACAGGCCAAGGCCTGTCCCTTTTTTATCTTTGCCGCGGGAAAGGTCTGATTTGTAAAAACGCTCCCATATTTTAGTCTGCTCTTGCCGCGGGATTCCGATTCCGTGATCTTTTACGGAAATAAATACTTTTTCGTTCTTTTCACTAACCTCTACAGTAATCAAAGAATCGTTTTCGCTGAATTTAATTGCATTATCGATCAAGTTATAGAGGACTTGCTGGATCTTACGTTTGTCTGCCAAAACAAAAACAGCATCAGGCATGAGAAGCAGTTCGATGGAAATATGTTTTTGGGTACAGGCAGATTCAAAAGATGCGGCGGTACTTTTCAGAACTTCCTGTATGTCAAAATCTGACTTGTTAAGAAGAAGTTCTTTTGTATCGAATTCATTTAATGTCAGCAGATCTCGCGTGAGGTCGGTGAGACGCTCTGTTTCAAACAAAATAATATTTAAATATTTTCCGTACAATTCAGGCGGGATCGTTCCGTCGGCCATTGCCTCAACATATCCTTTTATGGACGTGAGAGGAGAACGAAAATCATGAGAGACATTTGCGACAATTTTTTTTTGATAGTCATCCATATCTTTCAGTCTGACTGCCATGTAATTCAGTGAAGCAGAGAGATATCCGAGTTCATCATGAGTGTGTACCGGAATCTCATAGTCAAGATTTCCGATAGCGTATTGTTTTGCCGCTTCGGAAATCTGCCTGAGCGGACGATGGATGAAAAACTGCACGCCGAGGAGAAAGATAAGAGAAAGTGCGAAAATGACTGCTGTGGAGATGTATACCTGAGTCATGATCGGAGCGCATCTCTCTTCGATGGCAGAGACGGGACTGTGGATCAGAAGGTATCCCTTTGTAGAAAAACCTTGTGTCACAGGCGCCATAACGGTGATCATATCTTCGTCAAAATATCCGTGATATGTACCTGTAATATAGCGGTTTCCGCCGATTTCGGCAGGGTTGAAGTCTTTGATCCTATCAGGACATACAGTGTCTTCTAAACTGGAAGAGGTAAGTGTTCTTCCGGTACTGTCTACGAACCAGATAGAAGCGTTGAAGTACAGTCTCATTGCAGACAACTGTGACTGGACGTTATAGATGGAAGAATCGCCGGAGAAGTAAGATGGGAGATAATCATTGGCAACAAAAGTAGCTTCTCTGTAAAGCGTATGAGAAGTGTCTTCGGTAAGCTTATCTGTCACAAGCTGCTCTGTAAGCGTTGCAGTTGAGAATAGACATAAAAATCCAAATATGATATAAAGTGCAATAAATTTAATGTGCAGAGTGCTTCTCATACGCGGTAGTCTCCTGTTTATCTGTTATTTTGTCTCAAATTTATAGCCGATGCCCCATACGGTTCCTAATTTCCAATGAGGATGATCTTTAAGTTTTTCCCGGAGACGTTTGATATGGACGTCGACAGTGCGGGTGTCACCGAGATATTCATAACCCCATATACGGTCAAGGAGCTGCTCCCTTGTAAATACCTGATTCGGAGATGAGGCGAGACAGTATAAAAGCTCCAGTTCTTTTGGCGGCATTTCAACAGTGTTTCCGTCACAGAGAACAGAATAATTTGTCAGGTTGATGGTCAGTCCTTCATACTCGACACACTTTGGCTTTTCCGCCTGGGACGGTTCGTTTTTTATCGGATGATAACGGCGAAGAACGGCGCGCACACGCGCAATCATTTCTTTTGAATCAAAAGGCTTTAAGATATAATCGTCCGCACCGAGTTCCAGACCGAGTACTTTGTCGAATATTTCCCCTTTCGCCGAAAGCATAATAATCGGCACGCCTGATTTTGCCCTGATCTCCCGGCATACTTGATAGCCGTCGATGCCCGGAAGCATAAGGTCAAGAAGAATCAGATTCGGTTCGTATGTTTCAAATGTGCTCAAGGCGTCTTCTCCGTTAAATACTATTTTTGTGTCAAAACACTCTTTTGTAAGATAGAGAGAGATAAGTTCTGCGATATTTTCATCATCGTCAACGATTAGTATTCTTTGTTTTCCGATCATATTTTTCCTCCGTTTTATGGGTGAACCCGTTATCCGAGCTCAACGATTGTGACTCCGGCATCGCCTTCTCCGAACTCGGCAAGGCGGTATGATTTTACATGTTTTTGTCTTCTGAGATATTCGTGGATTCCTTTTCTTAAAGCTCCGGTTCCTTTTCCGTGAACTACGCGTACGCTGTTTAGATGCGAGAGCAGGGCGTCATCTAAATATTTATCCAGTTCGGCGACCGCTTCGTCTACTGTTTTTCCGAGCAGATTGATCTCAGGACTTACAGAAAGTGACTTGCTCATCTTGATCTTGCTTTTTGCCGTACGGTTCATCCGCTTCGGTGCGTAAGGCGATACTTCTTCGATAATTTCCAAATCGGAAATATTGACTTGTGACCGAAGGATTCCCATCTGAACTGTGACGTTGCCTCTTGCATCGGGGAGAGAGCCGATGGTGCCGGTCAGATTCATACTTAATACTTTTACAGATTCTCCGAGTTTGAAATCAGACGGTTTGTAAGTCTTTTTCGGTTTGTTTGTTTTCAGTGAAGCAGAAGCGGAAGTATCTTTGATCTTTTTGCGCAGACGCTCCCGTTCTTTTTCCATTTCAGCGGCGGAGATATTCTCCTTTCCGAATTTGTGAAAATTGCGGAGCGTCTCGTCGGCAACTTCTTTCGCTTCTCTTAGTATTGCATTTGCTTTTTCATTTGCTTCACGGATGATGCGGTCACGTTGTTCTTCGAGCTTTTCCTGTTTTTGCACAGCCTGCCGTTTTAAAGTTTCGGCCTCTTTTTTATAAGCGGCAATTTCAGCCTGTTCTTTTTCGATCGTGCGTCTGCTTGCCTCAAGATCGCTTAGGAGATCTTCAAAAGAGACGTCTTGTTCACTCAGACGTTTTTTTGCATCGTCGATAATATAGCCGGGAAGTCCGAGCTTTCCGGAAATCGCAAAAGCATTACTTTTACCCGGAATACCGATGAGAAGCCGGTAAGTCGGCCGGAGACTTTCCACATCGAATTCACAGCAGGCATTTTCAACGCCCGGGGTAGAAAGGGCATAGATTTTCAGCTCGCTGTAATGGGTTGTTGCCATAGTGCGTATGTTTCGCTTATGGAGATGCGATAAAATAGCAATGGCAAGGGCCGCTCCTTCTGTCGGGTCGGTTCCTGCGCCTAATTCGTCGAAAAGAACGAGAGAACGATCGTCGACCTTTTTCAAAAAGGAAACAATATTTGTCATATGTGAAGAAAATGTACTCAGACTTTGTTCTATGCTCTGCTCATCTCCGATATCGGCGTAAACCTGTCGGAATACGGCGATTTCCGAACGGTCGCCTGCCGGAATATGAAGTCCGGCCTGCCCCATGAGGGTGAGAAGTCCGACCGTTTTTAAAGAGACGGTCTTTCCGCCTGTATTAGGTCCGGTGATGATGAGAAGAGAAAATTCATCGCCGAGAGATACGGTGATCGGGACAACTTTCTTCTGGTCGAGAAGAGGGTGGCGTCCTTCCCGGATACGGATACGTCCTTCTTCATTTAGAATCGGACGACTTGCGCGCATAGTAAGAGCAAGAGCGCCTCTTGCAAAAATGAAATCCAGATCGGTGAGAGATCGGTAGTCTGTTCGGATCTCTTCGATATATTGTGCGGCCTCTTCGCTTAAAGAAGCAAGAATCTTTCGGATCTCATCCTGTTCTTGTACATATAATTCTTTTAAGTCATTGTTCAGTTTTACAATAGCCATAGGTTCAATAAATAATGTAGAACCGGATGCGGACTGGTCATGGATCAGCCCTTGTACCTGACTGCGGTATTCGGCTTTGACAGGGATACAATAGCGGTCGCCGCGCATTGTGATCAGAGCATCCTGCAGGTACGTTCTTAAAGAACCGTTTACAAGACCTGAAAGTGTTGTGTGAACACGGTCGTTGAGATTATTTATGCTCCTTCGGATATGCTTTAGCGCACTGCTTGCGTCATCACTGATTTCATCTTCGGAAATGATGCATCTTTCAATTTCATTTGAAAGAGGTGTGAGCGGCTCAAGTCCGTCAAAATAAATATCAAGACAGTCGGCAAGATCTTCCTGCGTGTCATGCCGTCCGTATGACTTGGCCCGCGCAGTGTTTGAAAGAAGACGGCAGATGCGGAGAAGTTCCGCTGTATTTAGAGCGCCTCCGATCTCAAGTCGTTTGAGAGATTCTTCCACAGGAGCTGCGTCGCCGAAAGAAATCCGCCCCTTTTTAATGATCCTTGTAAAAGCGGCGGCGGTCTGTTCCTGAAGCAAATCGATCTTCGTAAGATCCGTTACCGGTTTCAGCCGTCGGCAAAGTTGTTTTCCGCGGAAAGAACTTGCCTCATTTTCCAACATGGAAATAATTTTATCAAATTCAAGTTTTATTAATGTTTTGTTATTCATAAATCTTCACCTGTCTGTAATGTTTGTATCCTCATTCTACTCTATTATCCGTATAAAGAAAAGGACTTTCAGGAAGTAAGAAAAACCTTTTCATAGAGGATTGAATCAGGTATACTAGAATTTGGAGGAAAATAAGTCCATGCCGAGTGATAAAGAACAAAAAAAATCGCCCGAAGAAGAGGCGGAAGAGAAGAAATATTCTTTTTTACAAGAAAAGATAAAAGGGAAACAGGGCAGCAGGGAAACGCTTATAAAACAATTTATCCGAATTGCGATCTATGGTCTGATATTGGGGATGTTTGCCTGCTTAGGTTTTTTTGCGCTTAAACCGTGGATGCAGCAATGGTTTGCGGGAAATGCAAAGACTGTGATGATCCCCGAAGATGAACAGGCAGCGGAAGATTCTGAGAAAAATCAAGAGGGAAAAGAAGATCCTGCGCTCGATGCGGAAAGTTATGAAGAGATGACCGCCGGGTTGAATGAACGTGTAAAAGAGGCGAGAAAAAGTATTGTTTCTGTATCTTCTGTATCTGAAAAGGCAGACTGGGACGGAGAGATGACAGGAATTTTGCAGAGTGTTACAGGTGTTATCGCCGGAGATAACGGTCGGGAATTTTTGATTATCGCCGACAGTTCGATCTGCACAGGCGCTTCTGCATGGAGAGTGACAATTTCCGATGGAAAAAGCTTCGATGCAGCGCTGAAAAAGGTCGATAATAACAGAAAGATAGCAGTGTTCGGCATCGGGAAACATGTCGTAGATGAGGATGACAGCGGATTGATCAAAGTAGCCGTTTTAGGTAATTCAAAGAAAGTGGCGCAGGGAGATGCAGTGATCGCTCTCGGAAATATATTTGGATATGCAGACGGAATGTCTTACGGCGTTGTCAGCGCATCGAATTATAAGGCGACATTTTTCGACGGAGAATGCGCAGTGATCGCGACAGACATTCCGGCAGAGGAACAAGGAACAGGCATGTTGTTTAACATGGATGGCGAAGTGGTAGGGATGATTTCTTCATCCGTATGGAACGACACAGGAAAAAATGTTGTGAATGCATATGGAATTTCAGATTTGAAGCCGATTATAGAATTGCTCATCAATGGGAAAAGCGTTCCATATATCGGAATTTACGGAACAACGGTGACGGAGCAGCTTGCAGAAGAACATAAAATGCCGTCAGGTATTTATGTGGCAGATGTTGATCCGGATTCACCGGCGATGGTGGCGGGAATACAAATCGGAGATATTATATGTGAAGCATCGGGAGAAGAGATAAAGGATATTGCCGCATACCAAAACATTGTGATAGGCTCGTCTGTAGGAGAAACGATGGAGTTTGTCGGAAAACGGCTCGGTTCAGACGGATATGTCAATATAAAATTTTCTGTCGTGACCACAGAAAAAGAAGAAGTTAAATAAAGAAGCGGGAATGAGAAAATAAGAAAAGAAGAAGTTTGGTAAGAAGCAGGAATGAGAAAATAGGAAAAGAAGAAGTTCAGTAAAAAGCGGGAATGAGAAAATAAGAAAAGAAGAAGTTCAGTAAGAAGCAGGAATGAGAAAATAAGAAAAGAAGAAGTTCAGTAAAAAAGCAGGAATGAAAAAATAAGAAAACAGATTAAAAGAAATAGAACATAGAGAAATAAAGAAAAAATAGAAAGAGGAATAGCGAGACATGAGATATATCAGTGGGTTACATGAAGGAGAAACAATCAGAAATATTTATCTGTGTAAGGGAAAACGTTCGGCTGAAACAAGAAACGGAAAACCATATGACAACGTGCTTTTGCAGGATAAGACAGGAACGCTTGACGGAAAAGTATGGGACCCGAATTCGCAGGGGATTGCGGACTATGATGAAAAAGATTTTATAGAAGTATATGGAGAAGTGATCAATTATAACGGAAATCTGCAGATTAATATAAAACAGATCCGCAAAGCCGGTGAAGAGGAATACAACCCGGCAGATTACATGCCTACCACAGAGAAAAGCGTTGACGGGATGTATGAACAGCTGACAGAGTTTATCCGTCACATTTCCAATCCGTATCTGAAAAGTCTGTTAGAATATTTCTTTGTGAACGATCAGGAATTTATTAAAAAATTCCGGTCACATTCTGCAGCGAAAACGGTACACCACGGATTTTCGGGAGGACTGCTGGAACATACGTTGAGCGTACTTCGGATGTGCGAATATTTTGCCGGATCATATGGAATTTTAAACAAAGATCTTCTGTTGACAGCGGCAATGTGCCATGACATCGGAAAAACAAGGGAACTTTCGTCATTTCCGGACAATGATTATACAGATGAAGGACAGTTGATAGGGCATATTGTGATCGGAGTGGAAATGCTCGACGAGGCAATCAGGACAATACCGGATTTTCCGGTTCGCCTTGCAAATGAATTGAAACACTGTATTATCGCCCACCACGGAGAGTTGGAATACGGTTCTCCGAAAAAACCGGCGCTTGCGGAGGCGGTAGCGTTGAATCTTGCGGATAATGCAGATGCAAAAATGCAGACTTTGACGGAAATATTTAAAGGGAAAACAGGTACAGACTGGTTAGGATTTAACCGATTGTTCGATTCTAATTTGCGCAGAACGTCAGGAGCGTAAACAGAAAAAGCCGATTGTAGGCGGCGGATAGATCGTAACTATACGGTGTTTCCGGTGGGGAAATATGTGCGCAGATGCGGATGTGCAAAAAATGCAGGAAAACAGAAAGAAAAGGGAAGATATGTGTATGCAGAAAAATGATACTGTAGTTGTTGAAATCACGGATATCGGTGTCAACGGAGAAGGAATCGGAAAGATAGACGGATATACGCTGTTCATAAAAGACGCTGTAATAGGAGATGTTGCAGAAGTTAAAGTGATCAAGGCTAAGAAAAATTACGGATATGCCCGATTGATAAACGTGCTTGAACCGTCAAACAGCCGGGTTGAACCTAAGTGTCCTTTCGCAAGAAAATGCGGGGGTTGTCAGATTCAGGAAATGTCCTATGAAAAGCAGCTTGAGTTTAAAGAAAGAAAAGTCAGGGGAAATCTTGAACGGATCGGCGGTTTTTCATCTGAACTTTTGGAATGTACAAAAGAGCCGATCATTGGGATGGAAACTCCGTTTTATTATAGAAATAAGGCGCAGTTTCCGTTTGGAACAGACAAAGAAGGAAATCCCGTAACAGGATTTTACGCAGGCCGTACACATGACATTATAGCAAATACAAACTGCATTCTCGGTGCAGCGGTAAATGAACATATTTTAGAGAGCATTCTTGATTTTATGAAAAAATATAAGATCCGTTCCTATGATGAAAAAACAGGAACGGGTCTGTTTCGTCATGTGCTGCTTCGTTATGGATTTACGACAAAAGAAATCATGGTGTGTTTTGTTGTGAATAAAGATAAAGCGGATAAAAGCGGAGAATGGTTTCCGCATCAGAAAGAGTTGGTGGAAGAGCTTGCTAAAATTGACGGAATGACGAGTATAACGGCAAGTCCCAACACAAAGCGAACAAACGTAATTATGGGAGATACGTTTGAGGTGCTTTGGGGGCAAGGATATATTACAGACTATATCGGCTCAGTGAAATATCAGATTTCTCCTTTGTCGTTTTATCAAGTAAACCCGGTACAGACGGAAAAATTATACTCTCAGGCGCTTGAATATGCAGGCTTAAAAGGAGATGAAACGGTTTGGGATTTGTACTGCGGTATCGGAACAATTTCTTTGTTTCTTGCGCAGAAGGCAAAACAGGTTTACGGCGTGGAAATCGTGCCCCCTGCGATTGATGATGCAAGAGAAAACGCACTGTTAAACGGAATAGAAAACGCACAGTTTTTTGTGGGAAAATCTGAAGAAATCCTTCCGAAATACTATAAAGATTATGAAGAACAGCACGGAGGAGAAAAGGCACACGCGGATGTGATCGTCGTAGATCCGCCTCGGAAAGGGTGCGACGCTGAATTGTTGGAAACGATTCTTAAGATGCAGCCGGAGAGGATTGTTTATGTAAGCTGCGATTCCGCAACATTGGCAAGAGATCTGAAAATATTGTGCGAAGGGGCACAGGAAGACGAAAAAACAGCAGGGTATCAGATTGAGAAATGGAGAGCGGTTGATCAATTTCCGATGACGACACATGTGGAGACAGTGATTCTGATGACGTATTGTGGTAAAGACAAGAAATAACACCCATTGACTACAAGATGTTGTGGTTTTTCGAGAAAAAATCAGCAAAAAATGGGGCGAAAAACGAGCGTTTTTGCCCCTTATTTTTTGCCCATTTCACAGATGACATCGGGTTTTGAACAGATGAAAACAGAAAATTCAGAGGATTGGCAGATGAAAACAGTGCCTGTCCTCTTTTTTATATAGGCCCGTTTTTACAAGCAAAACAGAAGAATGACAGGTGGTATTCGTTTTCTGCGCAGCGAATGAAACTGGTCTTTTTTGTGTTCATATTCAAAGAATCGTACAGGAAGAAAGGAGTCAATATGAAAACAATCACAATCGAAGAACTTAAGAATATGAGTCATCAGGAGGGACTGATCCTTCAGGGGTGTGGCGGTGACCTTCAGGAGTGGATAGATGGAATCAATGGAATTCTTCGAGAACAGGGAATTCTTTTAGATGGAAAGCCGTTGGATGATGTTGCAGTCTTTCAGCATGAAGGACTTACCAATCTGCTCTTTGCCTTTGGGGAACACAAACTGGATATCGGTAAACTTGCCATCTGGAGAATCCAAACCCGTGAGCAGTTTGGAGGAACCTGGCTCTCCGATTATGTGGAAAACAAGCTGGGCGGTTTTGCAAAGAGGCAGCAGGCAAAACCGGATTGTCCGCTCATTGGTGAAGATGGAAATATTTTTAATCTGATGGGAATCGCATCCCGAACTCTGAAAGAGAATGGAATGTATGAGCAGGCGGAAAAAATGCGGCAGAGAATCACAGGCGGAGAATGTCACAGCTACGAGGAAGCGCTGATGGTTATTGCCGATTATGTGAATATCACATCCTCAGAGCCGGAAGAAGGCATGAAAATGGATTTTTCTTAAAACAGCAAACAACAGGATCGGTCAGTCGGAAACTCAGGATGACCGGTCTTTTTTATTACGCATTTTTGGTAAGAAGAAAGGATGGCAGAGAATTATGAAAACAAGACAGCAAGAACAGGTTTCCGACTTTCCATATGGATGGAACAAAGGTGATACCTGCGTGATGATCACCAATAAAGCCAAGAAAAGCACTTGTGAATATACCGTGGAGAGCTATGATGGGAGATACTTCGGGGTACGCAGCCATACCGGGCTTTTTCATCGAGCCTCTCCGCAAAGATTATTCCATTCAAAGGAAGAAGCGGTTGCAGCCTTGGAACAATCGGAAACACAGACGCAGGAAAGAGGCGGAATGACATTTCAATAGAAATTTTGAGAGTAAGGAGTGAGAAGATATGACCGCAAGATTTATGAGTGATACCCCCTATGCTGGAACGGAGCAGGAAATGCAGCGCATTCCGGGCTTCCATTCCAGAGGAACCGGAATGGCGGTAAGCCATTTTAGGTACAGCGCAAAGGACTGTGACTGTCGCCTATGTGCCTATAAAAGCAGAAAAAGAAAATGCGAAAAAGCGGATGGCTGTATCTGCCTGCGTGAACGGCTTATGGCAGGCTGTGTGCCATTTGAAGAACTGTTGGAAAGGTTGACAGCAGAGGTAGCGGTCAGCCCGTTTGTGAGCCGCGTAGCCCGTTTGTCAGCGCAGTCGCATCCCTGCTTTTTCCTTGCCGGTCACAGAGAACGGTTTGAGTCTTTATGGGAACATCATATCCGGACAGCAGAAGAAGATGCCATGTGTGCCGCATTATATCTTTTGTCTGCAGACCGATTCCTGTGGGGAAAAGCAATATCCGCAATCGAACCGGATATCATCCATTTTCAAAAGATTCATATTCACGGCGTGGATTTAAACGGGTATGTGCTGTTCCATACTGCAAAGGATTTATATCAGGGAACCAAACGCATCAGTCTGTCTGAACTGGTTGATCCGGAATTGGTTGGTGATATGACATTTGAACTGATTATCACAGCATTTTTGATTCGCCGTTATGGATGCGGTGTGTTGAGTGCAGAAAGGAGTAAACGATGCTGAATGTATATTTAAGGAATCCACAAACAGATGCAGGAGCATGGCTTAACTTTCCTGCAAGCTATCAAACAGTTCAGCATCTCTTCTCTGTACTTGGGGATGTTCCTCTGGAGATTGCGGCTGCAGAAACTTCTGTAAATGATCTCCACGTACATTTAAAAGGGAAATTTTTTGATACCGAGAAAAGCCGTTATGAACTGGACTTTTTGAACCGCAGGATTGAGGGATTGACCAACCAAGAAAAAGATATCTTTACTGCAGCCTTAAACATCGAAAAACCGCTGTCCATTATGGAGATTGTGAACTTATCCTGTAATCTGGATAAGTTCCGACTTTGGGAAGGCGTTCAGGATACAAAGCAATTAGGCCGGGCAGTGATCGAAAGAGAGCAGGAGTTATCCAAAGCATTTGCAATGCTTCTGAATGAAGAACAGATCGGGCAGGCGTATCAGGACAGCCATGCCGGGAGCTTTAGTGAATCCGGATATGTTATGCGTACAGGAGAGGCACTGCAGATCATCTATGAGGGGCATTCTCTTCCGGACCCGGATTACAACCGGGATGCTGTTTTTCAACTGCGTTTATATACTTCTGCCTATGCGGATACCCATCCCAACACCTACTCCCTGTCTTTACCGGCTTCGGAAGAAAAGCTGGAACTGGCAAGAGAAAACCTGCAGGTGGATGATTTGAATGCGGCAAGTATCATAAGCCTTCACAGCCCGAAAGCCTCGCTGGAAAATTTTTTGCCGGTTTCCTATCGGATAGAAGATTTGAATGCTTTTTCTTATCAGATTCAAAAAATGCAGATTACAGATTTCGAATCTAAATTGGAAAAGTTAAAGGCTGCATTGTGCGCAGAGATGCCTGATACGATGGAATCCGTTATGGAAATTACAAAGAATCTGGAGCAATATGAAATCCTTCCGGAAGATGTCCAAACAGCCAAAGATTATGCCGATTTTTTGATGGAAAAAGAAAACATCTATATTGATCCTCAGTTAGAGGATTATACGGATTTAGAAGGATTTGGAGAAGAACGAATGGACCGAGATGGAGCAGTACAAACCGTATACGGTTTTGTAGTCCGACAAGACTGCCCAATTTGTCAGCTTCCGGAGTACATGGAGCAGACTCGTTTGTTCAGTCCTCTGACCGCCGAGATTTATTCCAGAGATGACTGGGGAGATATTTCCAATGAGTCTGAGGAAGTCAGTCCGGCAGAATTATGCTGCTATGAAGATCAAATTCAGAAACAAATCCTGAAAGAGTATATGGAAAGTGAAGGGGATCGCGGTTTGGCTGCTTACTTAGATAACCAATTGCTGGCAAGAAAAATCCGCTGCATGAATCCAACCGTAGAAAGCTGGCACGGCGAACTATGGGGTGTTCTGGAAGTACAGAGCTATGGAAGTCTTTCTGAAAAAGAGTTGGAAGCAGTCAAAGAGTATTGGCGTGGTCAGGAAAGCGACGGTTGGGGTGAGGGCTTTGAACAGCGCCCAATCCAAACCCCGGAGGGAGAGCTGTATGTCAGCTTCTGGAATTCAGGAAATGATTTTTTTATTGCTACGGAAGAACAGCTAAAGGGGTTGGAACAGGAATCGGGTATGCAGATGGGAGGGATGTAGATGAGAATACCGGAAGTGTATCTTGCTAATAAGAGTCTGCTAAAAAACAGATATTATGGCGGTATCACCCTTTCTCTGCCGGCAACAGAGAGTGCCATAGCAGATGCAAAATATCGTGCGCAGATTCAAACAGGCTCGGAGTACATCGTGGACTGTGACAGCGGATGGCCGGAATTTTTAGAGCAGATCATAAACGATACGGACGATTTGTCCCTTGAAGAAGTAAACCTGTTAGCGTATCAGATCAGCCGGATGGATCAATTCCGGATTGAAACTTTGGCAGGTGCGGTTCAGCTGCGTCAGGAAGAAGATATCGATACACCGGTTACAATGAAAGAACTCATTAACCTGGCACACAATCTGGGCTGCTATGAATACCGTCCCGGTGTTGTGGATGACAGGACTTTGGGAAATGTTGCACTGGAAAATGACCTGTTAGATACAATCAGCGGGTTACCGGAAGATGTGCTGGATTTATTGGATGAAGAAAAAGTCGGGCAGGAAATGCGGCGTTCGGATATGGGAACTTATACAGAAGCCGGATATATATTCCCAAACAGTATGCCGCATCAGGAATGGTATGACGGAATTCATTTGCCGGATATTCCTGATATGCCAAAAGGCGTGATATCTGTTCTGTTGAGCAGTCTTGACAAGCCGGATGAAGCCGGTGTATGGCTGGAACTGCCTGCAACAGAGCAGGAAATGCAGAGTGTGCTGAAACAGCTGGGCGAACACTCTTTTGATAACTGCCTGATAGCGGGCAGTATCAGCACCGTTTTTCCCTATCCCCTTGACGGTGACGAAGATGTGGAAAAGCTCAATACTCTGGCGCAGAAAATACAGGCGTTTCCGGATCAAAGGACTCTGGCAAAATTCAAGGCGGCATTGGAGTTGGAAATCCGCAATGAAATTGATTTTGCATTGGATGTTGCAGAAAATCTGGACTGTTATGATTTTGATCCCAAGATGTACTCCCCTGCGGCATATGCGGAATATATTTTCAGAGAAGCCGGAATCGATCCAAACGATCCGGCTTTTGCCATGTTCGATTTTATGGGATACGGTGAGCGGCAGATGCAGCAAGCCGGACATGTCCAGACCGCATACGGTATGATCTTACGCAACGAGAACCCGTTCGTATCAAAATACAGTCAGACAGAATCCATGCAGATGGGAGGAATGTAAATGAAAGGATTGGATGCCAATACACAGAAGTATGAACTGGCGGAGATTGATCATAACGTTGTGCTGTTTACCAATATGCGGCTTGACCGGGATACGGTTCCGGAAGGGATTTTTTGCTATGATGTCAGGGATTCGGATAACCTTGACGGAAGTATGGCACAGATCAAGCCATTTGTGCTGGTAAACCATTGGGGAACGATACTCAGTAAAACACCGTTTCCACTGGATGAGTCAGGAAGCTATTATCCGGAGGACTGGGGATATCTTGGAGAGGACATGAGCCTTTCGGAATTCCAGAAAGAAACAGCCGAACAATTGGAGGCACGATTAGAACCACAGCCATCAGGCAGAGAAATGACCATGCAGCCATGAATACCCTGCCGCCGGAAGGAGGTGATGCGGCATGAACAGTTTTATTGCATGGGTAGGCGGAAAGAAGGCCCTGCGGAAACTGATTTATACAATGTTCCCCGTTCAGTTTGACCGGTACATTGAAGTATTTGGCGGCGGTGGATGGGTATTGTTTGGAAAACCGCCGAATCTGAAGCGGAAGCTGGAGGTTTATAACGACTACAATTCCAATCTGGCAAATCTTTTTTACTGTGTCAAGAACAGGACATGTGCTTTTTTGCTGGAATTGGGATTTTTGCCGATCAACAGCCGGGATGAGTTTTCCATGATCCGCACATTCTTGGAAAAGCAGGAGCCGGACACCACATTTTTGCAGGAGGAACTGACTCTTGCCGAGCAGAACCTCTCCCCGCCTGATTATGAGGAAATCCGCGCGATCCTTTTGGAAAATGCACAGATGACGGATGTCAAACGGGCGGCGGCTTTTTTCAAACTGATCCGATACAGCTACGGCAGCGGCTGTACCTCTTTCGGATGCCAGTCATTCGATGTGCGGAAATGCTTTGACGCAATCTGGCAGGCATCTCACAGGCTTTCTGAAACCGTAATTGAGAATAAGGACTTTGAGGCGTTGATACGGCAGTATGACCGTGACAGCGCCTTTTTTTATTGCGATCCGCCTTACTATGAAACCGAAGGCCATTATGAGGTGGTGTTCCGAAAGGAGGATCACATGAGGCTTCGGGATACGCTGAAAGCCTGCCGCGGGAAGTGGATGGTAAGCTATAACGACTGTGATTTTATCCGTGAGTTATATGACGGATATTACATCACTGCCGTTACCCGGCTGAACAACCTTGCTCAAAGATATGAAGGTGGATGTGAGTTTCCTGAAGTGATCATTACCAATTATGATCCGAAAGAAATGGAACGGTCACAGCCAAGACAGATGCGTCTGTTCGGATTGGGGGAAGAAGATGATGAGGACTGCTATGAAATTACAGGGGTATAGTCCCCGGAAAGAGAGGCACTATGAGACATAAAAAACAGAAAAAGAAAGAAAACGGGCGACAGAATGTTCTGTCCATTCCCAATGCCCTGCTTCAAGCGGCAGACATCTCACCGGATACCGATCTGGTGATTGAAACGATTCCCGGCGTGATCCTGATCGGAGAAGAAGCGCCTTTAAGTACCGTACAGCAGCCATTTATTGACTTGTTTTCCGCAATGGGACTGACTCCAAAGGAAGTGGCGGATGTAATAGAAAAAGGAGGGTTCACTTATGAGTAAACCAATTTATAAGCTGGTTGACAGCAAAGGGAGAGTTCTGATTCCAAAGGCGCTTAGGGAAGCTGCCCGAATGGAATACGGGGACATTGTGCGCATTGGTCTGAGCAGCGGCAGGATAACCGTCACAAAGGTGGACATTGTGGAGGTTGGCGATCAGTCACCGGAAGCAGTGGAAGCCTATGTGCGTGCGGCAGTCAAAGCGATGCCGGACAGTAAACGTCTGGAACTGCTTGGGGAATTAAGCAGCCTGCTTCAGAAAAAGGAGGGATAAACGATGCGTGTCTATACGCAGGAAGATTGCGTACAACAGAACCTGCCGGAAAACCTGATGAATCGTGTGCTTGTGCTGCCTGAAAATGAAACAGGGCAGCTTTTCTTTTGCCAGAAGGATGCCAGCGATGCCTTGCAAACGGTTTCCCTTAAAACCGGTGAAGTTGCATGGTGCAGAAGGCAGGATGTGATGGGGCTTCTCAGACCGGAACTTCTGCCGGATAGCGCCAAGCTTCAACTTTCACAGATCCGGCCGGCAGATGCGGCAGACCTTTCTGAGCATACCCCAGAGTATTCCGGTTATAGTTTTCTTCCGGATGGGAGATATGCTGCCGGGGTTTGGTTGTGCAGTCCGGAGGAAGTACGGGACTATGTGCAGATGCAAAAGGATTATCAGCACCGTGTGCTGATCTGTGACAGGGATGATTTTGCTGTGATGGAGATTGTCGAAGGAAAGCTGGTATTCCCAAGCGAACAGGATCTGCAGGCATTTCCACAGCAGCCAGAGGGAGGAATTCAAATGGGATAAAGGAGAGTGATGAGAGATGAAGCCCATTCAGATCCAGAATGGAGTCATTGTTTATTATGGAAACCGTGTCGGCATGGTACAGGACGGACAGGCAGTTGTCGATCCCATGTTTGAACGAGAAGAACTGAAAGACTTTTTAAATCATCAGCATGATATCCGGGAAATCAAATGGCAGAATGGCATTTTTGATCGGCTGGTGAACCATACAGAATTATCCCCTGACCAGCCGGCGCTGAAAAATGTGCGTGTCTGGCAGTTAAAGCCGGATGTAGATATCCGCATGAAGTTTATCAGTTATGAGGAAATGTGCAGGCAGTTCGGTCCTCCGGGTGCAGAGCAGTATCAGGTGGTGTATGACGGAGCGGTGGAGACCAATGATCTGGAAGCACTCTATACAAAATTCAATACAGAATGGCCGGAAGGATATACCGGACATTCCCTTTCCATGAGCGATGTTCTGGAGTTATATGACCGGGAAAGCAGTTCTTTTCATTATGTGGATCGGTTCGGCTTTCAGCAAGTGGACTTCAACTCTCCGGAGCAAGCCATGAGGACATCCCATACCATGCAGTTTTAAAGCAGGCAGGCTGCTGTCTGTTTTTTACTGAACAGATATACAGAAAGGAACCATGAAATGAAAAAGCATCAGAAAAAAAGGAGGAACTGTTATGCCCCAAATCGATGTCCGAATCAATTCCATGTATCCTCCCGGAACCCAGGGAGGAACCAGAGCTTACGCATCCGCTACCATAGACGGGTGCTTTGCCGTCCGGGGAATCAAACTTGTCGAGGGCGGTAAAGACGGTCTGTTCGTATCCATGCCCAGCCGTAAGACACAGGATGGTTACAAGGAGATCTGTTTCCCCGTAACGGCAGAATTTCGCAACCAGCTGTACGGCGCTGTTATGGATGCTTACCATCAGGCATTGGAACTGGCACAGGCTCCGCCGCAGGCAAACCCTGTGCAGCAAACAGAGGCATCACAGAACGGTCAGCAGATGGCCGGAATGTAATCAAAACCAATTTACAATCTCGAAAATGGAGGAAACTGATATGAAAATGATGAAAAACCAGATGCTCAAGATACGTACTGCTATGACACTCAAAATGCTGGAAGCAAAAGCAAAATTGAGAGAAACTTCCGGCGAGGGTTATGTGGATACCGCCATCAAGATTCTGATCGCGGTAGTGCTTGGCGCATTGCTGTTAGCCGGTCTCTATGCCCTGTTTAATGATACCGTGCTTCCGACTCTGGTCGAGCGCGTCAAAGAAATGTTTGATTATGGCGGTTGATCCGGCACTTTTGGAGGGAGCATCCATTGCCTTTCGGCAAATCCTGCTGCCCATACAGGCGGTATTGTTTCTGCTCCTTTTGATAGCTGTATCAGTTTGGGATATTTCAAAAAGGACGATACCGGATGGCCTGCAGGTTGGGATTGCGGCATTATCCCTTCTGCAGTTCCAACCACAGCATCTCTTGGGCATTCTAACAGCATTCCCCTATCTGGCGGCAGCGTTGTGCTGCCGGAACGGGAAAGGAATCGGCGGAGGTGATGTGAAGCTGGCCGGGGCTTTGGGATTGGTACTGGGACTTTCAGGAGGGCTTTTTGTCTCTGTGATCGGTCTTGCAGGATTTGTTATTTACGGCATGGGACTTCAGATGTATCAAAGATACCGGAAGAATGAAAAACAGGCTCCGCTGCCGGTAGGCCCCTTTCTGGCAGCAGGAGCCGCTGTCATATATTTTATGAATGTCGGAGGAATGAATCTATGAAAAAGAAAATCATGATTGCCGTATGTACAATGATACCGGTTGTTGCAGGGACGGTAGCTTTCCTGCTTTGCCGCCGCAAAAGGTATATTTCTCAGTAACTTATTCGGCGGGTTTCTTTACAGAGGCCCGCCTTTTTTAACCAAAGGAGGAAATTGCTATGAATCTTTTGAAAAACCGGACCGTGATCGGCGTGATCTGCATTGTGCTTTCCCTGATCATCTGTTTTGCGGTAACCCCGCTCTTTAATCAGAGCATCAGCGAGAAAACAGAGATTGTCCGTGTAGTAAAGCCTGTGAAAAATGGAGAGGAAATCCAATCTGACATGGTAAAGCAGGTGGAAGTCGGTGGATACAACCTGCCGGAAGATGTTGTGAAAAGTTCCGATACGGTCATAGGCAAATTTGCAACAGCAGATCTGGCTGTGGGTGATTATATTCTTTCGTCCAAACTTGCGGAGGAACCGGCGGCAGAGAACGCCTATCTTTATCACCTGACCGGAGAAAAGCAGGCCATTTCTGTATCTGTGAAAAACTTTGCCAACGGGCTGTCCGGAAAGTTGCAAAGCGGTGATATTGTCTCTGTGATCGCACCGGATTACAAAAAGCAGGGTTCTACCGTCATTCCTGCGGAACTGCAGTATGTGGAGGTGATCGCAGTGACCGCAAACAGCGGATCGGATGCCAACACGGGAGCGCAGACAGAAGAAAGCGAAGAACGGGAACTGCCGGATACGGTGACGCTTTTGGTCACGCCCGAACAATCCAAAATTCTCGCGGAACTTGAGGCGGACGGAAAACTCCATTTGTCTCTGGTATATCGTGGAGAACAGAAAAACGCCGCCGTATTTATCGAAGCACAGGAGGACGTACTGGCGGAACTGTATCCACCGGTTGAAGAAGAAAACCCTTCTGAGCAAACAGAAAAAGAAAATGAAGAAAGTGAGGCCGAAGAATCGGAAACCGTTCCTGCAGAAAGCGAGGTGGAGTAAGCCTTGAATTTCTTGAAAAACAGTATCTTCTCCCGCAGATCCGGTGAAGAATTGCCGGAACAGGCACCGGAGAATGAAAATCAGATGCTTGCTGTTTGGGGCAGCCCCGGTTCCGGTAAGACCACAGTTGCGGTAAAACTGGCCGCCCACCTTGCCATGCAGAAACGGGATGTTGCCTTGCTGCTGTGCGATATGAATACCCCAATGCTTCCCTGCATCTGCCCGCCGGGAGAGTTGGAGGAAGAACACTCCCTGGGCAGTATCCTTGCAGCTACGCATGTATCCGAATCACTGGTACGGCACAATTGCATCACGCACAAACGGTTCCGTCATCTGACGATTTTGGGAATGCGGAAAGGAGAAAACGAATACACCTATCCTCCCTATGAACGGACACAGGCGGAAGAACTTTTGCAGTGCCTGCGGGGAATCGCCCCTTATATCATCATTGACTGCGGCAGTTACATTGCCAATGATATCTTATCCGCCATTGTCCTGATGGAATCGGATGCGGTCCTCCGGCTGGTAAACTGTGACTTAAAGTCCATCAGTTATCTGTCCAGCCAGCTTCCCCTGCTGCGTGAGAGCAAATGGGATGCGGACAAGCAGTACAAGGTCGCAAGCAATGTGCGGGCAAATGAAGCCAGCGGCCATATTGAGCAGGTGCTTGGCAGTGTGGCATTTCAGATCCCGCATTCGGAAGAAGTCTTCGCACAGGTATTGGAGGGAAACCTGTTCACGGAACTGAGCATGAAAGACAGCCGCGGTTTTCGTAAATCCATCGAGGCCATCACAAAGGAGGTGTTCGGATGTTAGGAGAAAGACGCAGCAAGCCCGCATTTTTGGAGGATTCTTCAAAAGGTGTTCAGCAAATGCATGCTCCGTCTGATGAACATCAAACACCTCCCCCTGAACATGCAGCCTCACGATTTGGAGAGCTTCAATTTGGCCCTGACTACCCGGTCGTGGAGAATGTTTGGGATACGGCTCCATCAAAAGAAGAAACGAAAAACAGAAAAGAGACAGAAGAACTTTCGGAAATGCAGGATGATGAGGATGTATATGTGCCGCCGAAAAGGGAACAGAAAACTCTGCGAACTCATGACCTGTTTTTCGCTCCGGAAGATGAGAGTCGTGATTTTTCTTCCGTGCTTCGTGAAGTGCAGACATACCTTTCCAAAGAATACAGCAGTCTGGTGACTGCGGGAAATAATGAAGAAATCAAATCTCAGATCCGCCGCTTTGCAGGGAAATACATTCAGGATCACCGCATCCGGGTAAGTGGAATGATGGCTGAGGAACTGGTAGATGCCATCTATTCCGAAATGGCGGAATTCGGTTTTTTGACCAAGTATATCTATGGGGAAGGCATTGAAGAAATCGATATCAACGCATGGGATGACGTGGAAGTCCAGTTCTCAGGCGGCGTTACAAAAAAGCTGGAAGAACATTTTGACAGCCCGGAACACGCAATCAATGTAGTGCGCCGTATGCTTCATGTCTCCGGCATGGTGCTGGATGATGCCAGTCCCAGTGTTCTGGGGCATCTCTCCAAAAATATCCGTATCGCTGTGCTGAAAACCCCCATTGTTGATGAAGATGTGGGCGTGGCCGCATCCATTCGAATCGTGAATCCGCAGAGTATGCAGAAAGAAGATTTTGTAAAAGGCGGAACCGCAACCGATTCCATGCTGGATTTTCTTGCGGAATGTATCCGGTATGGGATTTCCGTGTGTGTGGCAGGGGCTACCAGCTCCGGAAAGACCACACTGCTCGGCTGGCTTCTTACCACCATTCCGGACGGGAAACGAATTTACAGCATTGAAAACGGCTCCAGAGAGTTGGCGTTGGTGCGGCGAAAAAATGGGAAAGTAGTCAATTCCGTTGTCCATACGCTGACAAGAGACAGTGAAAATGAGCGCCAGAGGGTTGACCAGATTGCACTGCTGGATATGGCTCTGCGATTCAATCCGGATATCATTGTTGTGGGTGAAATGCGCGGACCGGAGGCGAATGCCGCGCAGGAAGCAGCCAGAACCGGTGTGGCGGTGGTAACAACGATCCACTCCATGAGCTGCGATGCCACTTACCGCCGTATGGTTTCCCTGTGTAAGCGTGCCGTTGACATGAGCGATGAAACCTTGATGGGATTTGTGACGGAAGCCTATCCCATTGTGGCATTTTGTAAGCAGTTGGAAAACAAGGAGCGCTGTCTGATGGAGATCATGGAATGTGAGATCCGGACGGATGGGACACGGAAATTCCGCCCGCTGTTCCAGTACCATATCACGGAGAACCGTGTAGAAAACGGGAAATTTATCATTGCGGGCAGTCATCGTCAGGTCAATCCTATTTCGGAAAGCCTTGCAAGGAGACTCATGGAAAACGGGATGCCGCAGGATATGTTGGAACGCCTGCTGGCCATGCCTGCAGAAAAGGAGGTTGAAACAACATGACAGCCATACAGTTACTATCTTGTGCAGGTTTGATTGTAGGAGCATTTCTGCTTCTGCATTTAAAACCCGTGGAATTTACAGACAGTCTGTTTGCATTCCTGCTGCGTCCGAAAAAAGGAATCCGGGACAAGCTCAAAGAATCATCAGGCAGAAAAAAGCCGGGGATCTTCCGGCGTGAGATCGGAGAAGCACAGGCTGTTTTGGAGATGACCGGACGTGGAAGCCGTTTTTCAATCGTGTGCGCGGTTTCTCTGGGGATGTTCTGTCTGGGCGGTTCCCTTGCCATTCTGCTTGGGAATTTCTTTCTGGCTCCGGTCCTTGCGGTGGGCTTTTTATTTCTCCCGTTCTGGTATGTAAAACTGACGGCCAGCCACTATAAACGGGATGTATCCGCAGAGTTGGAGACCGCCCTCTCCGTCATTACGACCGCCTATTTAAGGACCGAAGATATCGTGACGGCGGTAGAGGAAAATATCACGTACTTAAATCCACCGGTATCCAAAGTGTTTGAACATTTCCTGATGCAGATCCGGCTGGTAAATCCCGATGTGGAAGCAGCGATCCATACCATGCGGGGGCAGATTGAAAATGAAGTCTTTTGGGAATGGTGCGATGCTGTCAGTGACTGTCAGCGTGACCGCAGCCTGAAAACCACCCTCACCCCTATCGTTGCCAAGTTATCGGATATGCGCAACGTCAATGCGGAGCTGGAATATCTGATTGCGGAACCACGCAAGGAATTTATGATCATGGTCATTTTTGTCATCGGGAACATTCCGCTGATGTACATGCTCAATCAGGACTGGTATGACGTGCTGATGCATACCATGCTCGGACAGATCATCCTCTCCATAACTGCGGCGGTTATCTTTATATCGGCAGGATTTGTGGTCAAGCTGACACGCCCGATTGAATACAGGAGGTGAACCGGATGACAGGATTATTATTTTTATTCGGAGCCTTCCTTGCATTGGGGCTGTTTTTTATCGCGGCTTCCATCCTGCGTCTTCCAACGATTGGCGCAGCCAAAGCCATGCTTGGTACGGTTAAGCAGGAGCGAAAAGCCGCCAAAAGCCTGGAAACCCGGTTGATGACGGCAGCGGTCCGGCTGTCCAAATGGATTCATATGGATGAGTACAAAAGAGGACGGATGAACAACATCCTAAAGGCCAGCGGTCTGAACCTGTCACCGGAGGTGTATCAGGCGTATGCCATTGTAAAATCAGGCGCTGTACTGAGCGCAGTCATTCCGTGCCTGTTTTTGCTGCCGCTTTTGTCACCGGTCGTAGTCATTCTTGCGGTGCTGCTCTATTTTAAAGAAACGCAAAAGGCGGATGAGCGTCTCAAGGCAAAACGGGATGAGATTGAACGGGAGCTTCCACGTCTGGTGGCAACCATAGAACAGGAACTGAAAGCAAGCCGAAATGTAATCGGGATGCTGGAACGCTTCAAAGGAAATGCCGGACAAGCTCTGACCGGAGAGTTGGATATCCTGTTGGCGGATATGCGCTCATCCAACTATGAAGCAGCTTTGACACGGTTTGAAGCAAGGCTGAACTCCCCAATGCTGTCGGACGTTGTCCGGGGATTGATCGGTGTGCTTCACGGAGATGACAGTGCAGTTTATTTTCAGATGCTGTCCCATGACTTTAAGCAGATCGAACTGCAGCGTCTGAAAGCCGAGGCCCAGAAGATTCCGCCGAAAATCAGGGTGTTTTCCTTTGCTATGCTGATGTGTTTTCTGTTGACATATCTGGCGATTATCTGCTATGTGGCAATTCAAAGCCTCGGCGGAATGTTCTAAGGAGGAATATAAGATGCAGGTAAAAGATTTTTTGAAAAAATACCCCAACGACAACTTTCAGATGATGACACCGGGCGGTTATGTGGATCTGTCATCGCAGCAGGCTAAGGAACTGTTAGCAGGCAAACCGGTTGCAGCACATCCCGGAGAATCCGGCTGTAAAATGATGGTGGATGCAGAGGAACTCCTTATGGAATCCGTATTGAGCGCCAACTGGAGACATGGTACCTGCTATATGCTGACCGATCTTTCACAGGAGGCGGAGCCGCAAAAGGAGGTGGATGGTATGCTGGAGCATGATAAGGAACAGAAACTGAAAGAACGTATCAAAGCCGGATACGAAACGTATATCCAGCAGTTAAAGACAAAGCCGGTGCCTGATTTAATTGAAATGGCTTCAGAAATTGCTGCTGCGAAGTTCGTCTATGAAGGTCTGAGTGTGGATGGAGTGATGGCGGAATATGCCGATTACCTTTTGCAGTTTGAGAATCCGTTTGAAGTTGTGCGGGATGAATGGCATATGGCACAGGAATACGACCATCACGAAGAACTGGATCATGTATTGTGGCGAATGGCGGATCAAGGGATTGGTGAAAGCGAGTATCAAATGGCGGAGAACAATGCCGAATGCCCCTCTTTGGAACAGGGGGTGACCATGTGCTGAAACGACTGCAGGAAGTGCTTCGTGACAAACGTGCAGAGGGGTATGTGGATGTAGTGGTTCTGGTATTATGCGCTGTGCTGGTGTTGGCCCTTGCCATGCGGGTGCTTCCTGTGTTTATCCAAAAACAGCAGTTGGACATGTTTGCAACCGAGTTGGTACGGGAAGCGGAAGTGTCCGGACAAGTCGGTACAGAAACAAGCAGAAGGGCTGAGATTTTGCAGGAAAAGACAGGTCTTGCACCGGATATTTCGTGGTCAGAAAGCGGAGAAATCCAGCTGAACGAGGAAGTCACGGTCACGCTTACTCTGGATACAGAAATCGGTCTGTTCGGAGAATTCGGCTCATTCCCAATCACCCTGCGTTCACAAGCCTCTGGAAAATCGGAAGTGTATTGGAAGTGAGGTGCAGCCCATGCTTAAGAAAATCAGGCAAATCTTAAAGGATACCGGCGGCGCCTCCTTTCCCCTGACCATTGCTATTGTGTTAATTCTGCTCCTTTTCCTGTGCGGCATCAGCGAGTATTTTCGCCTGCAGGTCATTGCTTCCGGAGTTCGGGAAGCTGTGGAGGATGCCATTATTTCTACCGTTAATGATAACTATGCGGGTGTTTATCATGGAGTCCGTGAGGGATATTCGGGAGGATATATGCCGGATGATGCACAAGATTGGGAGGAAACGCTCAATACAGGCGATATCTATGCTTACCTGGATGATACCATCGGCACACAATCTCAGGGCGGGCGGCGTGTAAAATATATCGGGGATGAGGAAATGGAGTTTGCCATTGACAGTTTGGCTGTGACGATACGGAACGCTCCGCTGGCTCCGTCCGATCCGAAAAATGCACAGAGGTTTGAAGCGGATGCGGTGGTACGTCTGGAAGTCCCAGTTCGGTTTGGAGGCAAACTGCTTCCCTCTATGGTAATAACGCTCAAAGTTCAGGCCGGATATATAGAAGTATTTTAGAACTTTGGAAATTCGCTGGACTTGTAAAGAAGGGTATAGTATGTTAAGTCATAATAAGAGATGTCAATCCTACACAAGGAGGTAAAAGTGGTATGAAAATGACAGAAAAAACAAAAAAGTATCTGGCTGTCGGATCGGGGGCAATCATCTGTGTTGCCTTGATCGCCGCAATCGCACTTCAATTCGGGAAATCTTCTTCCGGAGAAGATAAGATAGCAGGAGAAAGTTTCACAACAACAGAAATTGTAGTTGATCCTAGCAAATCTTCTGGTAAAGACGATAAGGAATCACCGGATATAACGCTCCCGCCTGAGAAAGAAAGCGGCCAGAGTACAGAAAAGGAGCCTCCCGTGGATAACCGTCCGGCACAGACGGATCAGTCAGAACAAAGCATCCAGCCGGAGGTGACAAAGCCGGAAACACCCAGTGAAGAAGCACTGCATGATCCAACCACTAAGCCGGATGGCACAAAAGTAGATACTTCACCGGAACCTGTGGAGCATGAAGATGTAGAACAGCCAGAGGAACTTCCGCCGGAGCCAAACCAACCGCAGGGTGGTGATACCAAAGACGGGCAGGTTTATCTGCCGGGATTTGGTTGGGTAACGGATACCGGAGGCAGCGGAAGTACAGCCGATGATATGTACGAAAACGGAAATAAAATCGGTATTATGGATTAAAACGAAAAGCACCGTGGAAACACGGTGTTTTTTTGTTGGAAGGAGGTTTGCCGTGAAGAAGAAAATCAGTCTGCTGACAGTCTTATTACTCCTTTGTTCCCTGCTGTTTGCGATTCCGGCGTATGCAATCGGAGAGGGAAACATTGACGGCGGCGCTGCGTCCGTAAGTGCGTAGAAATACTATGCATGTGGACTATTAAGAAATCTGTCTTTGGCAAGACAGTCGTGTAAAAGTATCAAAGGTTATTAAATTAACCGCACGATTACCAACAGACTTATCTGCAATGGAAACAACGCAGGGAGTGTAGCATGTCTGTAACGCCGTAAATGAGCCTAACTATCATGGCTTAGATGTAATGGCAAGGTAAAAGGTTAGATATGAGGATAAAAGTTTTATTACTTGAATGACAGTCTGAGGTGGCATAGTCGAGCCGCTGATGTAAGGATAGTTGAAAAGTCAGAGTGATGTTGAAGTTGCATACCCGCCCGCGTGCAAGAGTTCGTGATACTAGCATCAACCACCCATTGTAAATGGGAAAAGGCGAACGTCATATCCGACAATCTAACAAGCTGTGTTCTTAATGGTCTAAGCGGAGATTGCCTAAATCGGAACGCTATGTAAATAGCTATGTGTAATGCCGAAAGGGGATAAATTCCAAGATGTAAAAAGTCAAGGAAGATGACACTGAATATCCGACATGGTAACAGAGTCCCCATAGTAGTCTGCGATTGGGTAATGCCAATTACATGAGGTGAAATTCCTCGCGGCGAAGGGGGACAGTTTATCTTTTAATACAAATTGAAGAAAGGTGCGTGAGGCATTGAGAAATCCGATTGATGTATTAAACAGTTTGAAGTCAAAATCCTGCAATGAAAACTACAAATTTGAACGGCTGTACCGCAATCTGTACAACCCTGACTTTTACCTGTTGGCATACCAAAATATCTACGCCAACGAGGGGAATATGACAGAAGGAGCAGACGGCAAAACCATTGACGGAATGGGAATGAACAGGATTAACGGCTTGATAGCGCAGATGAAAAACCACAGCTATCAGCCAAAACCAGCACGCAGAACCTACATCAAAAAGAAAAACGGTAAATTGCGCCCATTGGGCATACCGTCAGTTGATGACAAGCTGGTACAGGAAATCGTCAGAATGATTTTGGAAAGTATTTATGATGACAGTTTTAGTGAACGCTCCCACGGTTTTAGGCCAAATCGCAGCTGTCACACAGCCCTAAAGCAAATCAAGTGTGAATTTACAGCGGTGAAATGGTTCATTGAGGGGGATATTAAAGGTTTCTTTGACAACATTGACCATCAAATCATGGTGGCATTACTGCGTAAGAGAATACAGGACGAATATTTTTTGGCATTGGTGTGGAAATTCCTAAAAGCAGGGTATCTTGAGGACTGGGTATATCACAAAACGTATTCTGGCACCCCGCAAGGCTCTATCATTAGTCCGATACTGTCAAACATCTATTTAGATGAGTTTGATAAGTACATGGAAAACTACAAAAATGGCTTTGACCAAGGTAACGGTAAGGAAAACAACCCGGAATACAGGCAATGGGAATACAAACTAAAATACATTCGTCACAAGAAATATCCCAAAGCCAAATGGGAATGTATGACCGCCGAAGAAAAGAAACCTGTTATCAAATATGCAAAAAGTCTAAAGAAACAAATGCACTCCCTGCCCTACTCAAATCCAATGGACGAGGGCTACAAGCGACTTGTGTATGTACGCTATGCAGATGATTGGTTGTGCGGAGTAATCGGAAGCAAAGAAGATGCGGAAAATATCAAGGCGGATATTAAAAAGTATCTGGCTGAAACGCTGAAATTGGAGTTATCCGAAGAAAAAACGCTCATTACGCATAGTAGTGACAGCAAAGCTAAGTTTTTGGGATATGAAATCTACACCACCAAAGACGAAAGCATTAAGCGTCACAAAAACGGTCAGACCAGACGTACACGCATGGGCAGAATACAGCTTTACGTTCCAAAAGAAAAGTGGTTGGGTAAACTGTTGGACTACGGTGCTTTGCAAATCAAATATGACAAGAATAACAATAACCAAGAAATCTACAAACCTGTTCACAGAAACTATTTAGTCAACAATGATGACCTTGAAATACTCATGCAGTATAATTCTGAAATCCGTGGATTCTACAATTATTATCGGATTGCGGACAATGTGAGCGTGCTGAACAATTTCTTTTATGTGATGAAGTTTAGCCTGTTTAAGACCTATGGCAGAAAGTATCAAAAGCGCATAGGTCAAATCAGAAAGCAGTTTGGGTATGATAAGAAATTTGGCATAGAGTACGAAACGAAACAGGGAAAACAAAAAATGTTTTTGTACAACGAGGGGTTCACCAAGCAAAATATTAAGGTGATAACCAGTGCCAGTGTTGACAATGTTCCGTCAATTAGTAGAAGATATGGACGTTCGGGGTTAATTGCAAGATTAAAAGCGAATATGTGTGAATACTGTGGGGCAACAAATGTACCCATGGAAATTCATCATGTCAAAAAGCTGAAAAACCTCAAAGGCAAGAAAAATTGGGAGCGTCACATGATTGCTATGAAAAGAAAAACGATGGTACTCTGCTTGGACTGCCATCAAAAATTGCACGCAGGTAAATTAGACTAAAACTGATAGATAAACGGAGAGCCGTATACATCGAGAGATGTCCGTACGGTTCGGAGGGGAGTGTCTGAAAACCTACCATAGCAATATGGCAAGGCGTTGGGCGCTTACCCTGTGAGGCGGTATGGGACAAGGAACCAGTCAGAATAAATGGAGTCCTGGGATGGAAGGTGTTCGTGTGACGGTAGTGAAAGCAGAAGATGGCACGCCAGTTACAACGCCTATTGATCTGACCAATAAAAAGCCAACCAATGTACAGGCGCATTTTGGAAAAGTCAGTAAAGTTTCTTATAACCGTGGTTCTTCCCTTTCACCCAGTGGTTCTACTTACGAATTTATCAATCCTGCACAGGCGCTGCCAAAGATTATCAGCTCCGGTAGTCTTGGAGCTTCTTGTATCGAGGAAATAAAAAGTTATTTTACCGATGAACAGGTACTGCGAAGCATTGCCGGATTGACCGGGATGAACTTTGACACAATGGTAGCCGGAGAATATAAACTTCTGATTGAGCCGGTAGGATATTACACATTTCAGGGAGTATTTATTGCTACAACCGCAACCGAAGCAGCATTATATGATGAGCAGCTTGGCGGCGGTCTGCGTTCCAGAATGGTATCTTTTTCCCATCAGAATCTTCCGCTTGCCATTTTTCTCGAAACACCGGATCTCGGTTATCCCGCATGGGGAGGCAGCACAAGTTCTCCGGCATCGAACAGTGACATTAAATCTTCTCTGGGGATTGGCATTGTCCGGTTTAATGAAATGACAACGCCGCCGGAAGTCAGCACATATGATTATGAATATCGCACCAATACCGAAGTGATTACATCAGTGGAAGTGCGTGGCGGTCAGAGCGATCCGGACCATCCGGTTTCTGTGACATTCCATGTACAGGGTAATACCTATACAGTAGATCAGGTATACTATCCTGATGGGGACAGCCAGCTGGCATGGATTCGCTGGACAACACCGAACGAGCCTCAGACGATGACAATCACGGTGGAAGTGAACGGCGGAGGCGGTGTAAATAAAGGAACGATTCATGTAAATATTGTGAATCTGGACGAGAATCCACCTCCAGATCCAAATGCGGATGACCGGAAAGATGACTTTACACTTCCTGATCTGCCGCAGAAAACACAGGTGACATCCGCAAATTGGGGTGTCTGGCGGCCGTGGTGGCAGGAATACTGGGTATGGCACAGCAGCGGAGATGGAAATGGCTACTGGTGCGATCATGGATGGTGGGAGTTTGACTACGACCGCTACACTGCAAGTCTGACTGCCGATATGTCGGTGGTACCGGATGAGAAGACACCAACCGCAAACGGAAAAACCATGAAATCCGGCTATGGGATCAACGAAACTGTTCGTACCCATGTCAGCACAACACAGAGTTCCGCAGTTACTCCGGCACAAAATGCGGTTACCTATTTTCCGGAATTTCAGTATCAGGGATTTTGGCGGCTTCTTGACCGTATGAGCAGCGGCTACGATATGCGGCATGAGTTCCAAGAAAACCGATACAGCACCTATAAAAGACGGACGCATTTCACTCCGATCTGGTATCCGGATGGAGATTATACGCCATACACTTGGCTGATCGACTGCTGGACACCGACAGGGATGCTATCCATGAATCTGAACGATTCCATTGCGATTGATGGAAACCTGTGGAGTGACTGGCATATCGCGCCACAGAACCCGAACTAACATCAGAAAAAAGACTGCACGGCAATCTTTCTTGCTCTGCAGTCTTTCTTTTTGCAACAACGAAAAGGAAGGGAGATTAAAACAATGAAAATGAAACGACTCATGATGCTCGTTTGCGTAGCAGCTCTGACCGCTTTTGTGTTTTGTGTGCCGGCATATGCAGCAAATGGAGATGTGGCCGGAGCAATTGAGGGAACCTGGGATACAGCATCTGAACAGATTAAAACAGTTGTGAATAACGTGGTTTTTCCTGCGATTGACCTGATCCTTGCTGTCTTTTTCTTTGCCAAACTTGGTACGGCTTATTTTGATTACCGTAAGCATGGGCAGTTTGAATGGGCAGCGCCTGCAATTTTGTTTGCCTGTTTGGTATTTACCCTGACTGCACCGCTTTATGTATGGCAGATTCTTGGAATGTAAGGAGGGACAGAGATGGGATGTTGGGGAATTACAGCCTCTGAATCTGATGACGGTCTGGATGCTTTGTCAGCGATCCGAACACAAATACAAAAAGACGGAACGCTGAAGCTGGAGGATATCTTTGCTGAATTGAAAAGAGATTCGTGGAATGCACCTGTGGATGTACACAGGTGCGAGGCGCATACCAGCCCCATGATGTTGGCAGAAATGATGGTTCGGTTTTTAGATGGATGTGCTGCAGAACTGGACTTTGGAGAAACCTATCAGAAAGACAAAAGATTTTCCTGCCTTTCTTCTTTTACGGGTGAAAAAGCTACCATACGGTGGTTGCGGGATTATTTAAGCGATACTTTAAAATACAGCCGTGAAAGAGCTGAAAATACACCGAGATGCGGTTGGTTTAAAGAACAGGACTGGATCGGCTGGCAGGAGCATATGGAGCATTTAATCTTACGCATGGATATGCTGCTTGCAAGTGATCTGGAGAAAGGAGAACTGACAGAACTGCAGGTATCCGGAGAAATAAACTATCAGAAGGAAGCGGAACGCATCTGTGAACAGGAAGGGCATGTTTGGAAGGAAACCAATACAGACTGCGAAAGCGGAACCAGTGACTTGGAATGTGAAAAATGCCATAAATTTCAGGTGTTGCACTGGTAGAAAGGAGCATCTATATGACAAAGTTTGAACAGGAACTGCGGAAATTGTTTGATCATGACAAGCTGTTTTCGGACGTTCGATTTGTAGGAAATACCTGCTATGGGAGGCTGACCGACCAGATTCGGGTAAAGGCCAATTTCCAGACCGGCATTGTTGCGAATCAGTACGACCGATTGAAAATCACGCTTCTCAACCGGAATGAAGGGCCGATTGACAGTCTAGTACTGCGGTTAAAAGATATTTGGGGAGTCAAAACGGTCGCAAACAATCCGAATTTTAGAAATGGCGTGTGTCCATATCTGTGGGACTGCGATGGCAAAGTGGAGTGGTATGCATACCACCCTACTTCTGAAGATTATCAGAAATTGACGGAGGCAGCCGGAAATTATCTGGATGTGTTCCGTGAGCCGGTACAGGAAACACAGATGGGCCAACGCATGTGCTAAAAGGAGAAATCGAATATGGACAGAAAAGAAACAACAGGGATGAATCCCATGCTGTCTCTTAAACAGCAAATCAAAGAAAAGAGCGAAGGGCTTTGTAATATTGGACCCGGAGGAATCGGTGTTTCCAATCCTCCTGGATCGGAAGTTTATATGCTCCTTATGTTTGAGCCGAAGCCGGTACAGGAGGGTGTGGTTTTTCCGGAATCAGTGGACGGGTACTCTGTGAGAATCGCCGGGTTTGACGCAGAGACAGATCGGGAGCTGACAAAGGAGGAACTGGAACAGCTGCTGAAAGAAAATCAAAATCCCACAACACAGAAAATCGCGGGTACCATTCTTGCGTTATCCGAACCACAGTACATTTCCACGGAAGAATGTGTGAATGCTTTTGGAGTCATGGCAGATGAAGAAACGCAGGAAATATGTGAAGAACCCCAAACCGGTATGAACGGTCCGGTGATGTAAATCCGGGCTGTTCCCTGAGAAAGGAGGTGCGGTTATCAAGTGTTTATATGGGATTTTGTAGCAGACACTGTGTTAGGACAGATCATCGACTGGCTCTACGGACAAATCGTAGGTTTCCTCGGTGATTTTTTTATGCAGATGGGAAATATGGGCGCTGATTTATTTGAAATGACATGGGTACAGTCTGTGGCGCTGTTTTTTTCCTATCTGGCTTGGGCGCTGTATGTGACCGGACTGGTGGTAGCGGCGTTTGAATGCGGGATTGAGTGTCAAAACGGTCGAGGCAGTATACGGGAAACCGCATTAAATGCAATCAAAGGATTTATGGCGGTCAGCCTGTTTACGGTTGTGCCGGTGGAGCTGTACCAGCTCTGCGTGTCCCTGCAGGGAAGTTTCACTGCGGGCATCACCGGACTGGGAAAAGATTTCGGAACGGTTGCGTCTGAAATCATTGCATCCCTGCAGGATGCGGGGACATGGGAAGATGCAATCGGCGCAGGTGTGTTTGGCGGCTTGAACAGTATCACCAGTCCGATCCTGATGATTTTTATTTTAATCCTGATGGGCTATGCCGTAATCAAGGTCTTTTTTGCCAATCTAAAGAGAGGCGGTATCTTACTCATCCAGATTGCGGTAGGAAGCCTTTATATGTTCAGTGTGCCAAGAGGATACATTGACGGGTTTACCGGATGGTGCAAACAGGTGATCGGGTTGTGCCTGACCACATTCCTGCAGGCCACGGTACTGATTGCAGGGCTGATGGTGGTCAAGGATCATGCCCTGTTAGGTCTTGGGCTGATGCTGTCGGCCGGAGAAATCCCGCGTATTGCAGGTCAGTTCGGATTGGATACGGGAACTAGAGCAAATGTCATGGGGGCGGTCTATGCGGCACAGGGAGCTGTGAACCTGACCAGAACCATTGTACAGACAGTAGCAAAATAGAAAGGGGGACTCTCGGTGACAGAAAGCAGATTGGTATATATCGCTTCCCCTTACGCAGGAGATATTCAATCCAATGTGGAATTTGCGAAAGCCGCCTGTCGCTTTGCGGTATCGCAAGGTGCCACACCGCTTGCGGTACATTTACTGTACCCGCAGATTTTGGATGACCGGATTCCAGATGAGCGTACTGCCGGAATCCAAATGGGACTTCGTGTTTTGAAAGCATGTGATGAACTGTGGGTATGCGGGGATTTCATTTCACATGGGATGCAGGCTGAATTGGATGCTGCAAAAGAATGGGGCATCCCAGTCAAACAGATCAGAGCGGAAGAACTGCTTGCTCAAGAAGTATCGGATCGTTCTATGGAGATGGTTTGATGATGACAATGGGAAGCCTGTTTGACGGAATTGGCGGCTTCCCGCTTGCCGCAATCCATAATGGAATCATACCCGTTTGGGCAAGCGAGATTGAAGCCTTTCCCATTCAGGTAACAAAACTCCGTTTTCCACAGATGCAGCATGTAGGCGATATTACAAAGCTGAACGGTAAGACACTTCCTCTGGTAGATATTATCTGCGGGGGCAGTCCATGTCAGGATTTGTCGGTTGCCGGACAGCGGCGTGGGCTTGCCGGAGAACGATCCGGCTTATTTATGGAACAGGTTCGGATTGTAAAGGAGATGAGGAATGCAGATGAAAACCGAGGATTACCAGATCACCTTGTTCGACCTCGATACCTCGTTTGGGAAAACGTTCCAGGAGCCTTCAGCTCCGCACAGGGTGATGACTTCCGTGCGGTCATCGAGGAAATTGTTCGCATTAAGGACAGTGCCTGTCATGTGCCTCGACCTGACACCGGGCGCTGGGAATCTGCTGGGGTTGCCATACTGGGAGATAGGTTCAGTCTGGCTTGGCGAGTCCTGGACGCTCAATACTGGGGAGTCGCCCAGCGTCGCCGTCGTATCTTCCTTGTCGCAGATTTTGGAGGACGCACCGCACCCCAAATATTATTTGAGCAAGACCGCCTGTTTGGGGATTCTTCGGAGATCCGAAGCGCGGGGCAAGGAACTGCCGGAACAGCTTCGCAAGGCGCTGATCATACAGGCGGGACTTGCCTGACTTCCTGGGATGTACAGAGCCGCCGTATTTTTTCAGAAGATACCGTTTGGCCGGCATTGTATGGAGGCGAAGGCGGTGGACATGGATATATTCAGAAAAAGGGACAGGAAAATACAGGGCAGATTTTATGCCTGAATGATCAAGGCGGTGAGCGGATGGATGTAACCGAGGGCTTTACCGCTACACTCCGAGCAGGGATGAGTGGTCATCCCCCATTGGTTGCTGAACAGACAGCGGTCTCTGGAGTTGTAACAAAAGGAAACGGGGATTGCTTTCTGACACCGGATGTTCATACTTCCCTGACAGGTGGCGGAGGACAGGCAGGTCAGGGATACCCCTGTGTTTTAACAGCAGGATTTTGTGGCAATGCAAGCGCGGAAGCCAGAGGGATTGGATATCAACCTGAGCGTTCCCCCACCCTGAAAACCGGGACAGCACCATCGATCCTATGCTTGAATGATCAGGGCGGGAGTCAAATGTATCCAGCAGAAGAAGTAGCAGGAACACTTCAGGAACAAGAGCATGGACATCAGCCGCTTGTACTTGCAGGTGGTCAAGGGGGTGCGGAAATCGGAACAGGAATCTGTCCTACCATTACCGGAGCAGCCGGAACCAGTGGGAATAACCAGCCGATATTGTTTGACAATCACGGAAAAGATTGCAGATATAACGGTCCACTGAAGGTGGCGCCTACTGTAGCGGCAACTTATGGTACAGGGGGAAACAATGTTCCACTCCTGTCACAACCGATTGCATTTAGTCTGGACAGCAAGGATAGTAATTCGATGAAATCATCCAATCCATATTCCGGATGTCGCGAAACCACAACATCTCGTACCATTGATACAACAAATCCAGATCCGAGCAAAAATCAGGGCGGTATTGCGATTTTGCAGGAAAGCTACTGTATCGCGGGAAATATTATCGACAGGAAGGTAAAAAACGGCGGGAACGGACTGGGGTGTCAGCCGGATATCAGTTATACTTTAACCGGTATGGATCGGCATGCTGTGTTCAGCCGGCAGCGCAGCGATGAACTGATTGAAAATCAGGTGGCATCCACTCAAAGCGCCAGACAGCATAAGGATGCTACTGATCTTGTGTGTCAGCCGGATATTTTCGGACAATCCCAGTACGGAGCCTATGCGCAAGGATGTACAACACTCCGTGCCAGCGGCGGAGATCATGGAGGGGGCAGTGAAAATCTGGTGGCGATGTCAGGAGAAAATCCGGCAGAGCGTCGGTTGATCCGCAGGCTGACACCTCTTGAATGTGAACGTCTGCAGGGATTTCCGGATGGATGGACTGATATACCGGGGGCTTCAGACAGCGCCAGATATAAGGCTCTTGGAAACAGTGTGGCGATTCCATGTGTGGACTTTGTCCTGCGTGGCATCGCTTATTTTTTATGCCGGAATCAGGAGGAATGACTATGTAACATTGGTGCTTCTGCTTTACTTTCCGCTTAATCCTTGTCAGATATGGTCATAGCTATTCCATAACATTCCCGATATACTTGGCTTACAAAGAATGAAAAGAGAAAGGAGTTTACCGTATGGAAAAACGAAAAAACCTGTGTGCAATGATACCGGAAACATTATACACGCAGGTATGTTCTGAAAAAGAACAGCTGGAACTGACACTGAGCCAATATGTCGAGAGGATACTGAAAGAACACTTTGAAGGAGGAAAGGCAATGGCAAACGGGACAAGGACACTGGCATTTCAGGTATCGGAGGAACTGTTTACACGGATTAAGGAACACCTGAAAAAGACCGGACAGAGTCAGAAAGATTTTGTGATCACCTTAATCGAGCAGGCACTGCAGGATGCAGAAAAAAATGAGGAAGAAGCACCGGAATAATCAGAAGAAAAAACAGAATAACGGATTCTAAAGCCGCCGGACATCTGAAAAGCCGGCGGTATTTTTATTTGGAGGTGAGCCTTTGTACATTTACCCTGACAATCTGAAATCCAAAGCTACTCTGTGGCTTTGGCAGCTGAAGGATATCGGAATTATCGGAGCCTGCGCAGTGGTCTCCATTTTATTTTTAACACAGGCAGGCTTTTTTCCTCCCATTGTACTGACGGCAGTCTATGCGTTTTTGACGATCCGCTTTGAGGACACCAGTATTCTGGATTTTATCCGCTATGCGTGTGCGTTCTTTTTTACCCGCCAGCAGCTCTATGAATGGAGGTATACGGAATGAAGAAAAAGAAAACATCAGAAAAAAAGGAAGCAAAGCAGCGTGCTTCCACCCGGCAGCTGATCGGGGCAAAAGCGGTTACCGACTACAGTCTGGTCACCTATGGGCAGGGGGAACTGGTTTATTTTATTGTGAAGCCATCCAACATCTCTGTGCTTTCCGAAGCGAGTATCGGCGCAAGAATCTATGCATTGATGACTGTATTGAAAGGGGTGGCGGAGATCGAGATGCTGTGCTTAAACAGCAGGGAGAGCTTTGAAAACAATAAGCAGTTCCTGAAAATGCGCATGGAGCAGGAAGATAATCCGGTGATCCGAAAATTGCTGGAAAAAGATCAGAACCATCTGGATCGGATACAGGTACAGATGGCGACGGCCCGTGAATTTCTGATCCTGATCCGCTTAAAGGATGAGAAAGAATCCGAGGTGTTTCCCTACCTGTCCCGCATCGAAAAGTCCCTGAAAGAACAGGGATTCTCTGTCAAACGGGCGGATAAGGAAGATATCAAGCGTTTGCTGGCTGTGTATTATGAGCAGAATGTGACCACAGAAAAGTTTGAAGATTTTGATGGAGAACGCTGGATCATACCGGAAGATTAAAGCAAGGGAACGCCTGTTTTTCTACCCTTCTCTGCTATATCATGGTATAATGAGAATATCTGAAAAATGGTGGATATAGAAAGGAGATTGCATGATTTATATAACGGGGGATACGCATGGGCAGTTTGAGAGGATAAAAAATTTTTGCCAGCGGTATGGAACCAGCAAAGATGATGTGATGATTATTCTTGGAGATGCCGGAATCAATTTCAGCGGCGGCATCCACGACCAGATAAAGAAAGAGTATTTAGAGTCCCTGCCGGTAACGATTTTTGCAATCCACGGGAATCATGAGCGCAGACCATGGACTATAGACAGTTATCAAGAAAAGTGTTGGCATGGCGGTGCGGTGTATTATGAGAAGGAATATCCGAGTCTGCTATTTGCAAAAGACGGGGAAATATTTGACTTAGGTGGAAAGAAAACCATTGTCATAGGTGGGGCATACAGCATTGATAAGATGGTAAGGCTCATATATGGGTATGGCTGGTGGCCGGATGAACAGCCTTCTGAAGAAATCAAGCAATATGTGGAGAGTCAGTTGGATAGGCTGAACTGGAAAGTGGATGTGGTTCTAAGTCATACTACACCATTAAAATATGAACCAATAGAGATGTTTCTGGCGGGAATTGACCAGAGCAAGGTAGATAAATCTACGGAAGAATGGCTGGACAGGATTGAGGACAGATTAAGATATGAAAAGTGGTATTGTGGACATTACCACACAGAGAAAAAGATTGACCGGCTGGAGATTCTGTTTGAGGACATATCTATATTTTGTGAAGAACAAAGTGAGATATAACGGACAAAATCCATAGAGGTTCTCATGCAGAGCATATAAAACAGAAGAATGAGTAAGTGCGTCGGATATTACGGTATCCGGCGTATTTTTATGCCTGAAAACAGGCAGGAACAGGAGGTGTCCCTTTGAAGAAAGCAAAAACTGCAGCCACAGAAGTGAAAGGTGATGTTCGGATTCAGGAATTTCTGGACATGATCGCTCCATCTGTGATCAAGTTTGAAACGGACCATTTCATCTGTGGCAACACATATCGCTGTGTGTGGGCGCTCAGAGAGTATCCAACCGCAACGGATGAACAGGCTATCCTGTCTCATCTCGGAGAGAAGGACGGCGTTACCTTGCGGATCTATACCCGCCATGTCACCCCGGTGGAAGAAAAGAAGATCATCAGCAATGCCGCCAATAAAAACCGCATGGATCGGAGCAATACCAACGATCTTCAGCAGACGGTGCTTGCGGAAAGCAACCTGCAGGACGTGACCACGATTGTAGCACAGATGCACCGCAACCGTGAACCGCTCCTGCACACGGCTGTGTATCTGGAACTGTGCGCCCATGACTTTGATCAGTTAAAACTGCTCCAGACAGAGGTGCTGACTGAGCTTATCCGTTCCAAGCTGAATGTAGACCGGCTGATGCTCCGCCAGCAGCAGGGGTTTCAATGCGTCATGCCCACCGGATGGAATCTGTTCCGCGATCAGTTTGAACGGGTGCTTCCTGCCAGCAGCGTGGCAAATCTGTATCCGTTCAATTATTCCGGCAAGACCGATCCGCAGGGATTCTATATCGGGCGCGACAAGTTCGGCAGCAATGTGCTGGTGGATTTTAACCGCCGTGCCGATGACAAGACCAACGCAAACATCCTGATCCTTGGCAACAGCGGTCAGGGTAAAAGCTATCTCCTGAAGCTCCTGTTGACCAATCTGCGGGAGGCCGGTATGCATGTATGTGCGCTCGATCCTGAAATGGAATATGAGGATCTCACCAATAATCTTGGTGGCTGTTTCATCGATCTGATGAGTGGAGAGTTTATCATCAACCCGTTGGAGCCAAAAACATGGGATGAAAACGGCAGCCCGGAGGACTTGGAAGCGCCGCAGACATTCCGCATCCGTTCCCGTTTATCGCAGCATATCAGTTTTCTCAAAGATTTCTTCCGGACCTATAAAGATTTTACCGACCGGGAGATTGATGTGATCGAGATTATGCTCCAGAAGCTGTATACCAAATGGAACATCACCGATCAGACGGACTTTGGAAGATTGACTTCCAACGATTACCCGATTCTGTCTGACCTATATGCGTTCATGGAAGCGGAATATAAAGCGTTTGATGAGAGCAAACGGCAGCTTTATACTGCCGAGATGCTGCAGAGTATTTTGCTGGGACTCAATTCCATGTGTGTGGGTGCGGAGAGCAAATTCTTCAACGGACATACCAACATTACCGATTCCAGCCTTGTGACCTTTGGCGTCAAGGGGCTGTTGCAGGCCAGCAGGAGCCTGAAAAATGCGCTGCTCTTCAATGTGCTGTCTTTTATGAGCAATGAACTTCTGACAGAGGGAAACACCGCGGCAAGTCTGGATGAGTTTTATTTGTTCCTTACCAACCTGACCGCAGTGGAATACGTCCGCAACTTTATGAAACGTGTTCGGAAGAAGGATTCCGCTGTGATTATTGCCAGCCAGAATCTGGAGGACTTTAATCTGGACGGTGTCAAAGAGTATACCAAACCGCTGTTCTCTATCCCGACTCACCAGTTCCTGTTCAATGCGGGAAGCATTGACGCCAGATTTTATACGGATACCCTGCAGCTGGAGGAAAGTGAATATAATCTGATCCGTTATCCGCAGCGTGGCGTGTGCCTGTATAAATGTGGAAATGAACGATACAACCTGATGGTGACTGCTCCAGAGCATAAGGCCAGACTGTTCGGAAAGGCCGGTGGCCGTTGATGGAGGTGACAGCCTATGGATCTCAGGGAGCAGCGGTTTGGGATTGAAATTGAAATGACCGGCATTACAAGAGAAAAAGCGGCAGAGGTAACAGCAGAATATTTCGGAACACGGACGCATTATGTCGGAACCTACTATGACACCTATGCGGCCATAGACAGTCAGGGACGGCAGTGGAAGTTTATGAGTGATGCCAGTATCACAGCACAAAAGAAGGAAGATGGACAGCGTGTGAGTGCCGGAAAAGAATATCGTACCGAAATGGTCAGCCCCATCTGTACCTACGAGGATATCGTACCGATTCAGGAAATCATTCGAAAGTTGAAAGAATACGGAGCCATCACAAATAAAAGCTGTGGCATCCATGTGCATATCGATGCCTCTCCCTTTGATGCAAAAAAGCTGCGGAATATCACCAACATCATGGCTGCCAAAGAGGATCTGATCTATAAAGCACTGAATGTATCTGTGGATCGCCAGCACCGCTGGTGCAGGCCGGTGGATCAGAGATTTTTGGAAGAACTCAACCGGAGGCGTCCGGCTTCCATGCGGGATGTGGAGCGGATCTGGTATGACGGACCAAGCCGCAGCTATGAGCATTATGATGACAGCCGGTATCACTGCTTGAATCTTCATTCTGTTTTTCAGAAAGGAACGGTGGAGTTTCGCCTGTTTAATGGGACGCTCCACGCAGGAAAAATCAAAGCGTACATCCAGTTTTGTCTGGCGATTGGCGCCCAGGCACTCAACCAAAGCTGTGCCAGCCGTCAGAAAACACAGACCACCAATGAGAAATACACGTTTCGCACCTGGCTGCTCAGGCTTGGACTGAATGGCGATGAGTTCGCAACCGCCAGACAGCATCTGCTTGCAAATCTGGACGGATGCATCGCATGGAGAGATCCGGCGCAGGCGGAAGCACAAAAAGAACGGATGCGGCAGAAAAAAGAAAAGGAACGGCAGCAAGCCGAACAATTGTCGGAATCGCCTGCCCGTGAGCAGGAACAAGAGGCAGCCGAGGAAGAAATATCCCCGGCTTTTTGTATGCGTATGTAAAGGAGAAAACGAATGAACAGAAAACCAACTTTGTATATTGCCTATGGCAGTAACCTGAATCTGCCTCAGATGGCACATCGATGTCCAACTGCAGAAGTGGTGGGGGCAAGCCAGTTAAAAGATTATGAACTCCTGTTTCGTGGCAGCTGCCGAAGTGCCGTGGCTACGGTGGAACCGAAAGAAGGTAGCATGGTGCCTGTGCTTCTTTGGAGAATCCATGAGAGAGATGAAGCCTCTCTCGACCTTTATGAAGGCTATCCCCGCCTTTATGATAAGCAGATGATGGATGTGGAATTGGATGGAAAATCTGTGTCTGCGATGGTGTATATCATGACTCCGGGGCATGAATTCGGAATTCCCTCTGACTATTATGTGGATACCATTTGGCAGGGATACGAGTCCGCCGGATTTGATACGCAGATTTTAGAGGATGCCGTAGAAAAAGCGATTGAACTGACAAGGCATCAGGAACAACAGGAAGCGACGGAACAGACATCCTTGTTTGGAATGGGCGGAATCAAATAAAACAGCCGTACCCGGACGGATACGGCTTAATTCTCAGAGAGACGTATGGACTTCACATAGGCTGCCAGCAGCTCCTCCACATGAGGAAGATATTTGGAATCAAGCCCTGAAAGAAGTTCCGCTACCCTCATATAGTCAAATGTGTCAGCAGTGCCAAACAGGATATAGTCGGCAGAAAGACCGAGGACCTTGCAAAGCTTCATCAGTGTGGAAGCAGAAAACCCCTTTGTTCCAAGCTCTACATCTGACAAAAAGGATGGGGACATTTCCGCCTGTTCCGCAACGTACTCCCTGCTGTAGCCTAACATTTCACGTTTTTCACGGATACGCATTCCAATACTGCTGTCATATTTTTTCGTCATGGTTTCACCGCCTTCATCCTCAATAACAATAGTTTATCCTACTCAATAGCATATAAACATCATCAATAGAGTTGAGATAAACACCTCAAAAGAGTATAATAAGTATCAGCAATACAGGATGGAGGAATGAGAAAGATGAAAGAAAATGGTGTCTGCTGCTTTACCGGTCATCGCCCAATGAAGCTTCCGTTTGGGGCAGATGAGTCACATCCAAAATGTAATCAGCTGAAAATAATTCTGCGGGCAGAGATAGAGTGCCTCATTACAGAGCATCGTGTGTGTCGGTTTATCACCGGAATGGCGCTTGGGATTGACCAGATTTGTGCGGAAATCGTGTTGGATTTGAAAAAGAAGTATCCCCAGATTATGCTGGAATGTGCTATTCCATATGAGGGGCAGGCCATTCAGTGGTCAGTGGAACAAAGGGAACGCTACTTTGGTATTCTTGAAAAATGCGATGAGGAAACCATGCTGCAGACCAGATACACAAAAGACTGTATGCAGAAACGAAACCGATATATGGTGGATCACAGCAATCATGTTCTGGCTGTGTGGGACGGTTCCTCCCGCAGCGGAAGCGGTCAGACCGTCCGCTATGCACAAAAGATGGGAAAAATGATTACCGTGATTCGACCGGACACATTGGAAATTACCAGAGAAAAACAAACAAATAAGACAATCAAATAGAGTCTCTCCTTCGGGGCTTTGTTTGTGATGTCCCGAAAGGAGGAATCGCCTATGGCAGCACCGGCGGCTGTGCTTGCAGTAAAAGCGGCACTTGTCGCAGCAACCGATCAGAGAGCCAGAACCGCTGTCCTTTCCGTGGTGGCGGCGGTACTGACTCCCTTTATTTTGATTATCGTGGTTCTGCTGTGTACCTTGTCGGGTACCGCAAACCACAACAATGCCGCTGTGGATCTGACATTCCACGGCGGCTATTTATCTTCCGAGATGCCTGCAGAGTACCGGATGTATATTGAAAAAATGCGGGAAAGCTTTGCCGACTTGGACGAGGTGCTGACTGAGATCAATGGCATGTGTGAGGATGGGACGGTAGATGATTACCGGGTAAAGGCCATTTTTTATGCTCTGTTCTTCGGCGCGGATCAGCCCGGAATGAACGATGAGGATTACAGAACTTTCGCAGACTGCTTTGTAACCTATGAGGAACGGCAGGATGAGGACGGAAACTCATATACCGTGGCAGTACCGATTACAAATTTAGAAACCATATACAGCAACTTGGAGTCTGTGCTGAATCGGGTAATTACACCGGAAGATAAGAGCAACGCACAGCGGATTTATACACAGGCAAAGTACGGTTCTGCGGGAGGTGGTGAAGGCGGAAACGGTCTGCCGCCCGGAATTGCAATGGGAGACGGCGGCTTTAAAGCGCTTATGGAGGAAGCCACAAAGTATATCGGATGGCCGTATGTGTGGGGTGGCAGTTCCCCAAGTACCAGCTTTGACTGTAGCGGCTATGTGTGTTGGGTATATACTCAGTCCGGTGTTTACAACCTCCCCCGCACGACAGCTCAGGGAATCTTTGATCAGTGTTCTGTGGTTTCCCGTGAGGAAGCCAAGCCCGGTGACCTGATATTTTTCACAGGAACTTATGCTTCCGGAAGCCCTGTCAGCCATATTGGGATTTATGTAGGACAGAATCAGATGCTGCATTGCGGAGATCCAATCGGTTATGCAAACATTGATTCGGCCTATTGGTCAAGTCATTTTTATGCGATGGGCAGACTGCCTGGTTAGGAAGAATAAAGGAGTAAAGGTTGTGTGATAACTTCCGGTATAAGTTCATCAATGAAAAGTTTTCTCGCAAGTCAGGAAAAGATTTTGTTGGATGTTGGTATCGACTTTTAGACGGATAACCGCTATTGTCTGTCGGTGAAAGGAGGTGTCAGAGATGTCAGAAGAAATGTTAGAGCAGCTGAACCAGATTATTGAACAGAGGGTTCATCAACTCCGCAGGCAAATTGAGGGTGAGCAGGAACGTCCATATCAGAGGGACACGAAAGAAGATGTAGAACGTATGGATAGGATTTTAAAAATGCTGCCGGAAAAAGAACGGGAATGGTTAGACCAGCAATTATTGGCACAGCTGGCGGTTCCGGCGGAGGAACGGGAACGGTATTATAAAGCCGGCCTGTCAGATGCGATAGACCTTCTGCGGTTTTTAAAACACTAAATGAAATCCGGAAATAGGCGCAGGCGTTGCCTGCGGCCTGTTTCGTTTGCTGGAAAGAACAGGAGGACAATATGAAAAATACAACCTTGACTGTCACATTCAATGCAGAAAAGCTGGATGCTTTGAGGTTTCACATGAGCAGAAAGGACACAAACCTACAGGAAGAACTCAATGATACGGTCCAGAAACTCTATGAAAAATATGTGCCACAGGCAACCCGTGAATATCTGGATGATAAAATATCCCGTGAGCCAAAGGTACGGGATCGGCCGCGGCGTCCGGCTCGTGCCGCAGCTTCTTCCGAAGGTTTCCTCCATCAGGAGGAATCATAAGATACCGTACAGTTTAAAGAATGGGGCGGCATTTATCACCGGACAAAAGAAGCTGCCATGCACTCGCCACGTGTTGCCCCCTGTGTGCCCTTTTGCGGGCTTTTGTGGAAGGGGGTGGCATCTGTATACCCTTGCAGGTCCTTTGAGGACTGTCGGGCGAATGTGAGCGAAGTCCGGAAAGTACAGGAAAGTTGTGGATAAGAGCTGATTGCGGCAGGAAGATTGCAAGGTCGAAAAGTGTGCAGGTTAAAGGGCGGGTGGCTTTAAAAAGCCCCCTCGCCCGATTTACACCGCCCGGCAAAGCCGTGCGGGGATTTCTCCTGCCACCCGGAAAATCCCGTTTCTAAAATTCAGGTGGCATCTTCCGCTAAATCACGGGAAAACAGGAGGTTTTACAGGTGGCATTCCGTAAAAACGGCAGGAAAGGAGGACTTTATGGGAGGAAATGCAGAAAAGACCAAGTTCTCTATACGGGTGGACACAGACTTGGTGGAATTGGCAGATATCTATATCCGAAGCTCCGCGGTAAAAAACCGGACAGAACTGATCGAAAACGCTTTGAGGTTTTATCTTGGCTTTCTCACAGCTCAAAAGGCGGAAGATTATCTGCTGCAGTCGTTGTCATCCGTGATGACAGGAACCGTGCAGGACAGTGAAAACAGACTGGCTCGGATGGATTTTAAAATAGCGGTGGAGCTGTCCAAGCTGTCGCAGGTGATCGCATATTCCCATGACATTGATGAGGATGCATTGAAACGGCTGCATTTGAAATGTCTGGAGGAAGTTCGGCGCATCAACGGCACCATTGATTTTGAAAGTGCATATAAATATCAGAAACGTGAAACCTAAAGAGTGAAAAAATCTTTGTTGGTTTTGGATATGGATTGTTTCCGGTGATTCGGATATGGTTTGTAAAAAGGAGTTGATACACAGCATGGATCAAAAAGATATTTTGGAAACAGTCATCTGTGAGATGACAGAACACGCATTGGCAATACGGAGGGACACATGCGAAGAAACGGAACAGCAACTCTACAAAAAAGCATCCGCTCTCTCCAAGCAAAAGCAGGATGTGCTTCTAAAACTCACACCGGAGGAACGTCAGGTGGTGGAAGATTACATTGTCACAATCAATTTAATCGCACAGCATGAGTGTGAGTACCTCTATGTGCAGGGCGCAAAGGACTGCGTAGAGTTATTAAAGAAACTCGGTGTGCTGTAACGGATTGCAAAGGAAGGTCTGCTTCGGCAGATCTTTTTTGTTTGTAGAGGGATGGTGCTATGCCGAAAATCATTTTTACTTCCCGCTATCTGCGTGACGCACCTCCGGAGCAATTAAAAAACTATGTCCGATACATCGGAACCCGTGAGGGTGTAGAAAAAATGGATGAAAGTAAGCGGCATCTGCCTGCGACCACTCATCAGAAAGAGTTTATCAAACAATTAATCCGTGATATTCCGCAGGCGAAAGAAATGCTGGAGTATACGGATTTTTTATTGCGCCCAACCATCGGGAATGCATCGGAACTGATCTCCTGCGCACTGGAACAACATCTGGATCTGGTTGCAAAGCGGGAAAACTATGTAGATTATATTTCTAATCGTCCCCGTGTGGAGCGTGTCGGAGAACACGGTCTGTTTACAGATGCAGGAAAAGCAGTAGTGCTGCGTCAAGTTCAGGAAGAAGTGATGCAGCATAAAGGTGCGGTCTGGACACATGTGGTCTCTCTGCGGCGAGAAGATGCAGCACGGCTTGGATATGACAGTGCAGGACAGTGGATGGCACTGCTTCGTTCCAAACGGGCTATGTTATGTACACACATGAAGATCGACAGCGCCAATCTGAGATGGTATGCAGCTTTTCATAATGAGAGTCACCACCCACATGTACATCTGATGGTTTACTCTGCAAAAGACAATGACGGATATCTCACAAAACAATCCATCGAAGCCATGCGTTCAGAATTGGCACATGATATTTTCCGTCAGGACTTTGCTCATATTTATGAGGAACAAAATCGGGCGCGCGGAGATTTGAAAGCCCAAGCAGAAGAAGTCATGCGGCAGATGACAGACGCTCTGCGTACCGGAACAACCGTAAATTCTGTCATAGAAAAAAAGATGATCCAGCTGTCAAAGCGTTTGCAAAATATCACCGGAAAAAAAGTATACGGTTATCTCAAGCGGGATGTAAAAAGCCTGATTGATGAGATTGTGGATGAGCTTGCACAGGACAGCCGTGTGGATGCGCTCTATCAGGCATGGGGTAAATGGCAGAACGAAATCCTGCTGACTTACCAAACGCAGGGTGTTTCTCTACCTCCCCTGTCTCAACAGAAAGTGTTTAAAAGTATTAAGAACATGATCATTACAGAAGCAATGCAGCTTGCAAATCAGAACTTTGTATTTGAAGATGAAACGATGACGGAATCCACTGAAGAACCGGAAATGATACTGCAAGATGCAATGCCAAGCATGGATGCTGTTCCGGAACAGTATGAACTGTATCCGGAGCAAGGAAATCACAAAAATCATGACGCCGGATGGTGGAGTAAAGAGTATAAACAGGCACGGAAATATTTATATGGAGATGATTCCACTCTTCAGGATTTTGTAAAGGCGTTTCATATGTTCCGGCAGGAAGCGGAAAAAGACAATGGATTTGCGATGCATGATCTAGGACGGATGTACTCTGACGGTTTGGGATGTGAAATCAATCCGGAATTGTCACAGGAGTGGTATGCAAAAGCATTGTCTGCATTCCATGCAGCGGAACAGATCGTTCAGCCAAAGCAGCGCCCCTATCTTTGGTATCGCATCGGGAAAATGTATGCAGCGGGGCTTGGTACGGAACAAAATTATGAAACCGCAGCCGAATGGTTCTCTCAGGCGGTTGCAGCCGACCATAAGTATGCCCAGTATTCTCTTGCCGGTTTGTATTACCGTGGACAAGGCGTAGAGCAAAGCTATGAACAGGCGTTTCACTTGTACTGTCGCTCTGCGGAACAAGGGAATCCTTACGCAGATTATGAAACAGCAAAAATGTATCGGGACGGGATCGGAACAACGGTACGGCCGAAACAGGCGGAACAGTCTTTCCAATCTGCTTTTCGTGGTTTTACCGCTTTGGAAAAGCAAAGTCATGACGATAAACTGCAATACCGTTTGGGACAAATGCTGCATACGGGAACCGGAACAGAAAAAGATGAGAAAGCTGCGGCAGAGTATTGGGAAAAGGCCGCAAAGCTCGGAAATGTCCATGCTCAGTATGCTTTGGCAAAGCTGTGGCTGGAAACAAACAACAGTGATGTATCCCAAGCACTGCAATGGTTAACAAAAGCGGCGGATGGCGGTCATGCGCAGGCCCAATACACATTGGGAAAGTGTTATCGGGACGGGATTCATGTGGATAAGAATATGGAGCAGGCAGTACATCTGTTTTTATTATCTGCTGAACAAAACAACGAGTATGCGGCGTACCAGCTTGGCAAGTTGTATCTTGCCGAAGAAGGAATTCCAAAAGATGCAGAGCAGGCGGTAAAGTGGTTGAAGTGTGCTGCAGAACAGAGAAATGCCTATGCTCAATATACGTTAGGAAAACTTTATCTCTGCGGAGAAGATGTGCCGCGGGATATTGCAAAAGCGCTGGATTACTTGAAAGCGTCTGCGGAGCAGAAGAACGAGTATGCGTCCTATCAGCTTGGAAAATTGTATCTTACCGGAGAAGTGGTTCCAAAAGATGTGGAAACTGCGGTACGCTATCTGGAAACATCTGCAGGAAACGGAAATCAGTTTGCCCAATATGCACTGGGGAAGCTGTACCTGCAGGGAAAGGACGTTCCCCGTGACAAAGAAAAAGCGGTGCGTTATCTGGAAGCATCCGCCGCACAGGGAAATCTGTATGCCAAGTTTCTGCTGGAACATTTGGACTCTTTTCGAGATCCGTCTACGTTTCTTGCGGCTACTCGTTTACTGCATCGTCTTGAAAGTCTGTTCCGTGAGGATTATCGCAAAACAACCGGCGGCACTTCTTACTTGATTGACCGCAAGCGCAGACGCAAGCTGGCTGAGAAAAAACAGGCACAGGGACATAAACGGGATGACTATGAACCCATTCGGCAGATTTATTGACAGGAGGTGTGTAAATGCCGGGATATGTTTATTTTACCGAAGAACAAAAACAGCGGGCCAATGCCGTGGATCTGGAGGACTTCCTTGTCCGGCAGGGAGAAAAGCTGCTTCGTTCCGGCAGAGAGAAACGGCTTGCCGGTGACCACAGTATCACCATACGCGGTAACCGCTGGTATGACCATGCAACAGAAAAAGGAGGTTTTGCAATCGATTTTGTCCGGACGTATTATAATCAGAGTTTTCCAGATGCAGTCACGATGCTGCTTGGCGGAGAGCAGGGACAGGTCTATCGGGAGAGTAAACCACAGGAACCGGAACCTCCAAAGCCGTTTGTATTGCCGGAAGCGCATACTGATATGCACCGCGTGTTTGCTTACTTGATTAAGACACGGTGTCTGGATCGCAGAGTCGTGGCAGAATTTGCGAAGGCGAAGATGCTTTATGAGGATGCCAAATATCACAATGCGGTATTTGTGGGATATGATGCGGAAGGAATCCCCCGTCATGCGCATAAACGAGGGACATATACCAACGGTGATGCATTCAAAGGAAATGTGGACAGCTGTGATCCGCGGTACAGTTTTCATTGGATCGGGCAAAGCGATACGGTGTATGTATTTGAAGCACCGATTGATATGCTTTCGTTTCTCTCCCTTTACAGGCAGAACTGGAAACAGCACAGCTATGTGGCACTTTGCGGTGTAGCAGAGCATGCACTGATGCGGCTGCTGACAGACGCACCGCATGTGAATAAAATCGCCTTGTGTCTGGATAACGATAAAGCGGGCGTACAGGCACGGGAGCGTATACAAAAATATCTTACAGAGCGAGGATACAAAAATGTATTCTCGCTCTTTTCAAATCGGAAAGACTGGAATGAGGATCTGCAGGCATTGAGCAAGCCGCCGCCGGAGCCGGCAGTGGAACAACAGCCGGTCATGCAGATGGGATGAAAGGAGGCTGTCATGCAGACACATCAGATTGTATTATTCGTATGCATTGGGCTTGGCATGTTTGCGGTGATTGGCGGTCTTGCATTGCTGTCCAATCATTATACGCTCAATGGAATCAAGTCACGGACGGTTGGAGATGGGCAGCATGGAACCGCACGGTTTGCAACAGAAAAAGAAATCCGGGAAACGTATGCCCATATCCCCTATCAGCCTGAAAAATGGAGGAAAGGAGAATCGCTTCCGGCGGAACAGGGTTTGGTGGTCGGATACAAAAAGAAAGGTGGAGCGGTTACCGCACTGGTGGACAGCGGAGACATCCACTGCCTGATGATCGGTGCGGCCGGTGTGGGTAAGACCGCTAATTTTCTGTATCCCAATATTGAGTATGCCTGTGCATCCGGCATGAGTTTTCTGACCACAGATACGAAAGGCGACTTGTTCCGAAACTATGCCGGAATTGCAAAAAAGTATTATGGGTATAACATCTCTGTTTTGGATTTGAGAAATCCTACCCGCTCGGATGGAAATAACATTCTTACTCTAGTCAACAAGTACATGGATGAATACCTGAAAGATCACCGCAATCTTGCAGCAAAAGCAAAGGCAGAAAAGTACGCAAAGATTACGGCAAAAACGATTATCAGTTCGGACGGTGCATCCGCCAGCAGCTACGGCCAGAATGCATTTTTTTATGATGCAGCAGAAGGACTGCTGGCATCCGTGATCCTGTTGATTTCGGAATACTGTGAGCCTGAGAAACGTCATATCATATCGGTGTTTAAACTGATTCAGGATCTGCTGGCTCCATCCCCTGTCAAGAACCGAAGCCTGTTTCAGCTTCTGATGGATAAGCTGCCGCCAACACATAAGGCAAAGTGGTTTGCCGGAGCTGCACTCAATAGTGCGGATCAGGCAATGGCGTCGGTGCTTTCCACTGCAATGTCTCGCTTGAATGCGTTTTTGGACAGTGAGATGGAACAGATCCTCTGCTTTGACGGTTCTCTGGATACAGAAACATTCTGTAAAGAAAAATCGGCAATTTTTATTGTTCTTCCGGAGGAAGATAATACGAAATATTTTATGGTGTCACTGTTTCTGCAACAGTTGTATCGTGAAATGCTGACCATCGCTGACGAGCATGGCGGAAAGCTGCTGAACCGTGTGATGATGTTTGCGGATGAGATCGGTACGATCCCTAAAATTGAATCAATGGAGATGATGTTCTCTGCAGGGCGTTCCAGACGGATCAGTATGATTCCCATTATCCAGAGCTTTGCACAGCTGGAAAAGAACTATGGAAAGGAAGGCTCCAGCATCATCATCGATAACTGTCAGGACATTCTGTTTGGCGGATTTGCACCGAATTCGGAAAGTGCGGAGATTTTATCGAAAGCACTTGGAAACCGGACTGTTCTGTCCGGTTCCATCTCCAGAGGAAAGAACGATCCAAGCCAGAGCCTGCAGATGATGAGCCGTCCTCTAATGTCACCGGACGAATTGAAAACACTTCCAAAGGGACATTTTATTCTTGCCAAAACGGGAAACTGTCCTATGCAGACACAGCTTCCGCTGTTTCTTAAATGGGGGATTCAGTTTGGCTATGCGTATGAGGTGCCGGAGCAGGCTACCAGAAGTGTGAAATACGCAGATCGCTTTGAACTGGAGCAGGAGATTGTACGGCGCAGAGATGCGGAGGATGATGAATGGGAAGAACCTCCAATGTCCGATGCCGATGAAACACGCAAGGGTGGTCAGCAACAATCACAAGTGCGGGCAGCAAGAGAACACAGCAGCATACCAAGACGTCCTCCGCTGCGAACCGATTAGGAGGTGATCCGAGTATGGGGTATTTTTCTAATATTTACAAAGCGGAACTGCCCCATCGTGCCAAAACTGTGTATATGTATTTGAAAGACCGAAGCAATGCACAGGGACAGTGCTATCCGGCGATCGGTACCATCGCAAAGGAACTGCATCTGTCCCGGCGCACGGTGGAACGTGCGATTCAGGATTTGATCACAGCCGGGCTCTTAAAGAAGGAACAACGCTGGCGGGAGAACGGTGGCAGGAGCAGTCTGCTGTTTACCCTGACAGACTGCAATTAAAAAATAGCGCCACCAAGGGGAAGGTTTGTCCTCTTGGTGGCGTATGGATTATGTCACTGCGGCGTATGCAGAAGGGATCACCTGAAGAAATACGAATAGACAGAGAAAAAGAACCACTTTCCGTGAAAGGTGGCAGTCTCTTATCTGTTGTTCAGCATCTCTTGAATTGCCGCGCGGATAACAGATTTATCACGATCATTCAGGCGCATAAGCTGCTGATCTTCACTGTCTATGCGCTGAATTTGTGGATGAAGGATGGCATCACCGGGGATGTTTAATGTTTCAACAAGACGCAAAAGATTGTCAATGCTTGGACGCTTTTCTTCATTCTCCAAAGCCATAAGGAATCGGGCAGTAATACCGACTTTTTCTGCAACCTCTTCCTGTGTTCGTTTTGAATCTACACGGTATTTTTTGAAGATAGGTCCCATGTAGGAAATATCCATTTTTTCTGTTTCAGCCACTATCAGTTCATCTCCAATACCATTTTACAGTTCGGGTGTTGAAGGGAGAACGCTCTATAAGTTCATGTAAAACAGGAATAAAATATTCAAAGATAGCAGGTAATCGAAGAAGGTAAGAGGAGTAGTGATATGGAGCTGAGATTAAAGCAGTCTATTCTTCAAATATGTTCCTATGGAATATCTTCGGCTTCATTGCATTGTGAACAGGATAGGTTCTGGCTTCCGTGGCTGTTTCATAATACCAATACTTGTAGTTCAAAAATTTCAGTATTTCTTTAAGTTGCTCAAGTTGATGCAGAATGACATTGTCATGCTGAATAAGAATAATTGCACAAGGACTATTATTAGACAAGCTGTAGACAGCCTGAGTTTATAATATTTTGAAAATATTGTCCAATGAGATGCAGCGTTTGGATTCACCGTTCCCTGAATACGAGGTTGTTGTGGGGATGCAAGGAACTAGACTAATCATTGAACATCAGATTATGGTGGAGATTGGAAATGTGTACCGTTTCACAAGTAAAGGTACACTGATGGTTTTTGTAAATCTACTATACAAAAGTAAAGGAATATACTAAATTTGCGATCAGATTGTGTCATATAGCCAGCTACTGTTATAGTGATATATTAGATGTTAAAATGGGCTATTTTTTGAGATAAAGCATTTAATGGGGTAGAAATATTTTTCGGGATTTAGTAAAATATAAAATAGTTAGTTAAAACTAACAAAAAAGTCTAGACATGAGTTAATTTTGGCTAACTTAAAAGGTTTTAATGATTAATTATTAAAAAACAACTTTTAAAATGAATGGTGGTGATAAAAACAGATGGATCAAAAAAGGTATAACAAAGCAAAGACCCGTAAGAACCTCTGCGCAGACTAACAAAGGAGGATTTATGTGAGTGCATTGCTAGATCGTTTCAAACCCTACTTTTATTTTCCCTTGTGGTGTGATGTAATCGCTGGATTTTCCGAAACGGGTAGTTAAATCTATCCATCGTATTAGGGATGATGAACACATCCGCTAGAACTTTAACTGATTAACAAAAGTGTAAGGAACTATGGTTGAAACCTTAAAAACCATCTTGTGGCAGGAGGATTTCGCTAATCCCAAACCTCCCTTACAGTGTAGCACAGCCTTTGGAGATGGGCTTTATTAACTACTACTCTACAATAAAATAATTATATAAGGAGAATTATATATGAATAAAACAAACAAAAGTAAGTTTAATATCAGAGATGCAATTACATTGGCGGCCATGCTGGTAATTAATTATATAATTGCAATGGTGATTGGTGCAATTACATTGCCGTTTGCTGAGGTATATTTATATGGTTCTGCTGCTATTGATGGATTTCTAGGAGCTGTATTTTATCTTGTAGCGGCTAACCGTGTGAATAAACATGGACTCCTATTTGTATGGGCACTTATATATGGGATTATCCAGGCACTTATGGGTTATGCGTTCCTGTTGCCGTATTTTTTTGTTGTAGGCATTATCGCAGAACTATCTATGATTGGGAAGAATGCATATAGAACACCGATTCGTAATATGATTGGCTGGGCTCTAAACAGTATTGGAAATTTTGTTGGGTGTGCAGTGCCGTTATGGTGGTCATGGGATAGTTATAAAGAAATGGCATTAAATAGCGGCTTTTCACAAGAAACCTTAGATATGCAGTTTTTAATGACAACTCATCTTGGACTAATGATTTTAGGGTGTACGATAACTGGTCTTCTTGCTGTATTAGGAGTTCTGTTCGGACAGAGATTGTTAAGAAGACATTTTCAGAAAGCTGGTATTTTGGAATGATTATGAATCATAGTGGTATTAGAAAAGTAGAACAGATAGATGGCAGAACAGTGTTGCTATTGGCTGTTTGTGCATGCTTCACTTCCTTTTTAAGCAATAGTTTGCTGGGTCATGGTTTATATATGATATGGCTTTTTCTGTTGTTATGCTATTTTGAATTATTTACGATGGGAGTAGAAATATTGGGAGTATATATCCTGTCGGTAGTTTGGCTGACTATTAATACAAAATATCATCTCTCTTTTCCATCACCACTATTATTTCATATACTTTATCGTCTATTGATGCCAGCGATGATAGTGTGTTTGATAGTACATATTCCTTCGGGAAAACTGACTTCTAGTATAAGAAAATTGCCGATTCCGGAAAATATTATGCTGATTTTAGTTGTTATGCTTCGATTTGCGCCCACTGTTGTTTATGAGTTTGGTGAAGTAAAAGACGCTATGAAGGTAAGGGGCTTTTTGAGATCTATAAGGACTGTTCTTTTTCATCCACTTAGTACATTGGAATATGCAATAGTCCCTATGGTTTTCAGAAGCCTGAAAATAGCAGACGAACTGGCATCTTCTGCTATTGTTAGAGGAATTGAGAGTCCGTATAAGAAAGACAGCTATTACATTACGAGGTTGACCGTAAAAGATGCTCTCTTAGTAATATCCAGTATCATAATTGCAGTTATCTGCTGCTTGATTTAAATCAATGGATTTATTGGTAAGCTAGTCTGGACTCAGGAGGTGAGATTATGGAATACAGTGAGAAATTAATCAAAAATTTGCAAGGTATTTGCCCTCAAAGCACAATAATGTTTTGTTTTCCGTATGCGGGAGGAGGTGCTGCATTTTATACCAAATGGATTCAATATTTTGACAAGAAACTTGTGGTATGCCCCATACAGCTTCCAGGAAGAGAAGAACGTATTGGTGAGAAACCGTATTTGAATATGCAATCACTTGTAAAAGATGTTGTAGACACCGTTATGAGATTTGACAATGATTTTATTTTGTTTGGCCATAGCATGGGTAGCAAAATAGCATTTGAAGTTGAAAAAATGCTTGAGAGTAACAATAGAGTAGCAAAGTTGGCGATATTTTCCGGAAGCAGAGTTCCTCATATTCCGGAACCGCAGCCGATATCTCATTTGACAGAGCAGGAATTTATAGTCGGTTTGGAACGATATGATGGTATTCCAGAAGAAATAAAAATGGATAAAAGACTGTTGGAATTTTATATGCCAATCATCAGATCGGATTTTATTCTGGACGAAAGCTATTATCCGGATGCCCCATCAAAATTGATATGCCCTGTTTTAGCAATTGGCGGAAATGAGGATGGGGAAGCAACCCTGACTGATATAAAGAGATGGTCTGAATACACGCAAAGCGAGTTTCAGTATTACCTTTTCAGAGGTGGGCATTTCTTTGTAAAAGAAGATCAAGAAAATGTATTAAAGTTAATTCAACAAAAAACTGAGGAGTTTATCAATTGTGAAAATTAAGGTGATTCGTCCTATACTTACTTCACGACACTACTTTATGAATAATCTTCCTCCAGAAGAAATACATGTTTGGATTCTGCAGTGGAGAAGCATGACAGACTGGATTAAAGAGAACTGGGGAATCTTGAATGAAGAAGAGATAAAGCAATATACATCATATGTAAAGTATGAAGACATGATGAGAGGTGCAATAGGGCGAATCGCTGTGAAAAAGATTTCTTCATCTTATCTTGGCAAAGAGATAAAGGAAATACAAATTGAGAGAGGACGCTTTGGGAAACCATATCTGTACTGTTCTGGAAACCATCTATCTATAAATTACAATCTCTCTCATTCGGGAGAGATTGTTATGCTTGCTTTTGGACGTAATGTTCAGGTTGGCGTAGATGTTCAGGTGATAAAACAAATACAGGAATATCAAAGGCTTGCAGAAAATTATTTTTCACCAGAAGAAGCAGCGGTTGTAATCCAGCAAAATAATATTGAGTCATTTTTTGAATATTGGACGGCGAAAGAAGCCTATGTGAAAGCTATTGGCTGTGGATTCTGTAAAGATTTTGACTCTTTTTCTGTAAAAATTGGTGGAACCAGCAGTGAAAGATTCGGAGGTCAGATTTGGCAGATTTGTCAAATTACTGTAGATAAATGTCATAAAGCGTGCTTGGTATATGGAAGGAGAAATGAAAATGAACTATGAGGAGAAATTGAAACCAGCACAGGAGAAAACCATAGACATCTGGCTGGAAGAAACATTTAAAATAAATAGAAATAAGATAGCTATTGTGGAGGATATGAATCGTATTACCTATGGAGACATGGAAAAGAAAATTAACCAGTATGGCTGCTATTTTAAGAGACGTGGGATAAGTATGGGTGAATTGGTTGTTTTGCGAATACCGAATGTAAAAGAGTTTGTATTTGCTTTGCTGGGACTAATTAAAATAGGTTCAATCCCAATTGTTACAAATCCTTTATTTGGTGAGAATGAGCTAAACGGCATTTTTGATAAGACAGATGCCTCAACATTGGTTTTCTATGATGATGATGAATTATCATTAAAAATCCGCCAGGGGTCTACAAGCAGACAGATTTGTAAAATCACAGTTAAGGACATTGGCAAAGATTTAAAGTAAGCGCTTAATTTTTAGGTATGATAGAAAAAATCCCCGACTACTTTTCAGTAGCCGGAGCACCTTGACAGTTCACATATAATTGATTTGATTCGTTTACACGATGTTCGATTTCAGCTTTGACAGTTTCGTTCCATGGAGCCAGAAGTTCTAATTCATCATCGCTCATCCTATCATTAGGCACTTTTTCCAGCAGATAAGTAAGATAGTGATAGACGTTTACTCCATTGGCTTTTGCCATTTCTACCATAGTGTACACAACAGCACTGGCCTGGGCTCCATTTGGTGTGTCACAGAACAACCAGTTTTTACGGCCTACTGTAAATGGACGGATCGCATTTTCGCTGAGATTATTAGAAAAACTGCAGCGGCCATCTTCTAGATAGGTGGACAGATAGGAGCGGCGGTTCTGAATGTAGGTGACAGCTTTATCCATTCTGCTTCCACGGGTAGGGTTCTGCTGATCAAGCCACGACAAAAAGCCTTCTACTACCGGCTTTTCTTTTTCAAGACGCGCCTTTTTGATAGCATCGAAGGAAGAATACTTTGATCTGATCACATCTTCCAGATGGAAGAGCTGGTTAATGTACAGCATTCCCTGTACGGATGGCAGGGTATAATCCAAAGCTTTTCCTTTGGGAATGGCATCTGCCAGATATCTTCTGATGTGTGCCCAGCAAGCTGTGCGTTTGGCATCTGGAACTTTATTGTACCCACTATAGCCATCGCACATCAGATAACCCTTGAAGCCGTGAAGAAAATCCACAGCATTGTCTCCGGCCCGGGTCTCCGAATATTTATAGAGGATAATAGGTATTCCTCCGTCTTCACCGCTGCGGAACAGCCACATATATGACTTTGTCTGAGCGCGGCGTTCCGGTTCATGCAGAACCTGAAGTGGCGTTTCATCTGCCATCGCGAATCCACGTTCCAGAAGTTTCCTGTGGAAGTATTCGTACATAGGAAGAAAAAACGCTTCGGAATTCCGGATCACCCAGTTTGCCATAGTAGCTCTGGTGATCTCTACGCCATACTGTTTCCAGTCCTTTTCCTGACGGTAGTATGGAAGACCATTACAAAACTTCTGGTACATTACCCAGGCAACTGTTCCGGCAGAAGCCATTCCATAAAGCATATGGGCTCTGCCATCTTTTCCTTTTTTAATGACCGGAATATCCTGAAGTTTGCACTGCGGACACTCATAGTTCTTACTATAGTATTCATATACTTTCAGTTTTGCCGGTACAAAAACCAGCTCCCGGCGGACAAACTCTTCCCCGATTTCTTTCAGTGGAGTACCACAGGAAGGGCAGAGTTTCTCTTCCTCAGAAAGTTCCAGATACTTTTTCTCAACAGGAACTCCCTTAAACCGTTCAGCGTCTGTAGCTCTTGCTTTTCGTTTTTTTGCTGTTTTTTCCGGAAGAAGTGCTTCAAGATCCTCTGCTTTTACAGCTTCTGGATTCTGTTCCAGTTCCGCTTCATTGAAAAAGTTTAACTGGCCTGGAATATCGATGGTTCTTTTTTCGCTGGAGGTGCCAAACAGTTTTTTACGGAGAAGGTCTATCTCTTCTTTCAGGTTATCCCGTTCCTGGGTAAGAGACTCTTCCCGTTTATTGGCAGCATCGACAGTTGCCTGAAGTGTTTTTATCATCTTTTTGAGATCGTTTATCATGTCCTTCAGCTCATGGAGCTGGATATCTTTAGAACTGTCTGCCACTGCTTTTTCCTCCTGTTTCTGATATTTCCATTATACCAGAAAACAGGGACTTTTCCCAGCAAAACAGCGGATTTACCAAGACTTGAAAGTGCTGAAAATACAGCAAAAAATGCGAGTTTTATGTGCATCTTTTTCATGTTGACTTAATCGCTTTTGGCTGCTCAATATCAAGGCCAGACATCAGCCAGTCGAACTCCCGCCATGTAAGATTCCGGACTTCAGATTTATTTCTGGGCCACCGGTAAGAACCTTGGGCAGTCAGTCTTTTGTAGATCATAACGATTCCATCCGGTTCTTTTAAAATAGCTTTGATGCGGTCACATTTACGTCCACAAAAAAGAAAAAGTGCATGGTCGATCTCCATCGAAAACTGTTCCTGGATGATCGCAC
>OJAI01000105.1_pt1 | contig 59872 bp, 70 predicted proteins | sample 1588891 | NCBI WGS metagenome assembly OJAI01 (sample SAMN03283255) | human gut metagenome | biome: human-associated habitat; material: feces | host: Homo sapiens | place: USA | collected 2013 | reverse complement strand
CGGCATCTGCCCATTCTTTTGAATGAGAGAATACAAATAACCATACTGGGTCTCCGAGTGAAGTTAAGCAATATTGTTGGCAAATGAGTTCCTTTGTTATAAAATCCTCATTACCTTCAATTACCTTATTCTGATAGGTCTTTGGTTTTACAGTTTGACCATAACTGTTGAGTTCTCTGCCAAGTTCTGACATTAACTCAAAGCTGTTAGAATATATCCTCATTCTGATACGTATTTTAATTGAATATCTGACCAATAGCAATTCAAATGCTTACTCACTGCATTATCTAAATCTATAATTAAAGCAGTATACTCTGACACAGTTTTAGTATCATCCTCAATGGCGGCTTTAACCAGAATATTATTATACTCTAGTCGTCTTCTTGTTAAATCATCCATTTTTCTTCTGTTTTAAAAGTTTCTTTTTATAAGCTTTACGTTGAGAGTAAGAGATTACATTCTCTGGATATTCAATATCCTCATATTCAAGAAGTAATTCTTTTGCTTTCATTGATTTATATGTTTCCTCATATAAATCTGGTCTGAGCACTTTAAAACTTCTAAAGAATACCTTGAATGAGGAGAATTCCTTCTCAGTACCTTTTTGGAATTTTTTCCATATCTCTTTTAATCTCTTATTCCAAGCATTCTCTTCTGCCCCCTTAAGCACCTTCTTCAAGGGTTTATGGGTATGATACATCAGAAGTGTTTCTACATTCCCATACATTTGAGTGGCAAATAAATTGATTTGTACTGATTGTTCTGGTCCGTACACATATTCCGCCATTCGTTGTATTAGTAAGAAGTCGAAGATTAACCTCTTGGTAATTTCCGAAGCCCGAACTACCATGGTTATTACTGGGATATCCTCCCCGAATCGTTTTGAAAAAGTCGCTGCTATCAGACATTGTTTACCATTATCATGATGATTGTTAAACATATAAGTTATATTGTAATTCTGATTGTACTTATTTCTCAGTACTCTCAGTTTACTGCGCATCAAGTCAAGCTTATTAAAGTCTATGTAGTTATTCAATAAGCTAGTCCACTTAGTTTCTTTGTAATTGAAACATCTCCCATAATCAAACTCTGGGTCTACCCATGCTTTTCGTATCTTTATAAATACATTATACACTACTGCTACCCCACTATTGGCAATAGCTCCTTTTGCAAATAAAGCTGGCTCTAATCTTAGGAAACCCTCATTGAGTTTTTCCCATGCTTCTTGTGAGGTAGCAAATTCTAACGAATGGAGGGACTCCTCCGGAGTAAGTTGAAGTCCCTCTAATTTATGGTTCCATCCTGACATGTTAATAATTAGTTTTTTGTCTCCATAGATTGAGACGTTGTTTTTTAAAGAATAAACTAAATAATCCGCAAGGAGTAAACCCATTCATGGCTAAGAATCCCATATAGAGATAGAATGACTTTACCAAAGATTCCTGAAAATCTATTTCTTTGGTCATCACTTGAGTTTGTTTCCAGGGTCTACATTTAAGGAAGTTCCTTGCTTTATTAAGTTCATATATTACTTCCCATAAATATAGCTTCTCATTTTCATGAGATATCTCGCTCATTTCATGAAAACCTGGGGTATAAGAAACTATCTTATCATATTCTGCTCTATCTTCTCTTGCCCAATCAGTTGAACTTAGTATAGGGTATTTCCTTACACTTCGATGGTCTGGGTACTTGATGAGTAAGTCTTTGACTCCAATTGCCATTACCTCAAATAAACTCTTTGCATCTTGGTATTTTAATATATCTTCTGGCAATATATTAGAATACAAAAGCAAAGTAAAGAAGAATCCCAAGGCATCTGCTTGTTCCTCATTTGCATTTGCTAGATGATTTAATACCTGAGTATATTCCTCTGAGGTTAAACAATCATTATTCCATCCATAATCACGATATATAGATACTACTTCATCGGTAGATTCGAATCCTTCAGTTAACTCTTCAATAACTCTACCAATAAAATCCTTTAGAATAACTTGGCTCTTTGGATTATTTATATCTAATGGGTAATCTGGTAGCTTTTCTATGGATTTATACCCAGAGAATTGCTCTATCCCAAGAACATACATTTCTTGTAATATCCGTGCCTCAGTTTCTTCTACCTGAGGCACTTGTTCATTTATATTCCTGATGTCCATGATTATTTACTTCCTGATGAACCAAAACCATTCCCTCCTCTACTTCCCCACATCTGGGATTCAGTATAAAATTCCTCTTGTTGAATCTCTTCTGGTTCAGTAATATAGATAGGTACATGAATAAATTGTACCAGCTTCTGGCCAGCCTCAATAACCTGGGCTTCTTGAGAAGTGTTGTATACTCCAATGTGTATCTCTCCAACATAGGGAGAATCTACTATCTCGGCAGTAAAGATTAACCCTTTCTTAGTAGCTATACCAGATTTGTTTGCTGCCATTAACATAGATGCAGGAGGTTCTAGCAAACCTTTGATACCTGATGGGATAAGTATACGATGACCTGGTTTTAAAGCTATATGCCTTACGAATGATTCACTAAAAGGAATATCCAAACCATATCCCTCCCTATCGGATTCATTCTTAGAATGAATATCCTCTGAAGTCAAATTGGTTGGTACATAAAAATCTAACCCAGCATCATTTGGGTTTGCTCTGTTGGGAGATACTACCTCCCTTACTTTGATAAATCTAAATCTGTTCATAATATATTACATTTACGTAAAAGTTGTCCAAAGGTTAATTTCTCGGGTCTAGAAACATGTACTCCCAATGAATTACACATCCTGATTACATCAGTAGAACCCTCCATACATAAATTAGCAAGTACATCCTCTTGCTTTACAAAATAGTTTGGGTTGTTAAGGTATACCTTGAACATAGCCCATATCATCTCTATTGGTTTCATTATTTAGTACACTCTTTATAAAGTTCTCTAATACGTTTTCTTGGTACTTCGAATTTCTCAACGGTTTTGGTAATAACCTCTTTTCTGTCTTTCCCTTTCCGAATCAAGCCTCGGATGTATTTCTTGATACCAACTGTATCTTCAAGTACATCTAAATCCTTGTATTGATTCTTCTGTTCTAGCTCTTTCCTTGTAATGTTCAAGTTCTGGGACATCTTGAATGCACATAGTTCTGAGTCTCCGCATAGTTTACATTCTTTGGTTGATAAATCATATCCAATACCAAAGCATGGATCTCCGTTAGTACCCAATTGACTAACATCTATTGGTGTAAGTACATCATGTTTTGATAAATCAGGAAGTTGTTTCTTTTTCTTTGCCATCTCATTTTTCTTTATAAATGTATATGTTAGTAATATCATCTAGGGTTACATATGAATAACCAATGTTATTAATAAATAGTTCCCTGAGTTTAGATAATTCTGGGCAAGATTCTGGGTCAGTAGTATCTTGTTGTAATTTGATCTCTAATCCAGATCCCCAATATAAACTAAATGAATGGGTATAAACATCCGGGGTATATCTCCAGTGTTTAATATGGGTTACCCATGCCAAATCCCTGCAATTGAATACATGTTTGGGATTACTGGCAGGTGGGTTCATCCAATTTAATATTCGGTCTATCAGTTTCATTATTCTTTATTGTTATTTGGTTTCCTTAATAATATCCAGCAGTAGATACCTGATGCGGATATTTGTATTATTCTATATCCTTCCGATTGTAATTGTATTAATCGTTCATCAGTATCTTCCCTGATACATATAATTTTATCTTTATTCATAATGCCCGTATGCTTATTAGGATGTAATTATTTCCTCCTACGGAGAAAAGTAATTACTCATAGTACTTCTAGTTAACTCTTAATAAGGCTATGGTTAGGATGTTTCTTCCATAGTTTGTCTAATAAGATTACTTTCAATTCTTGTCTCTGATAATATTGCTTCCTATGTTTTCCATGCCTATCTAAATAATTACCAGGATAGTGAAGGTCATCAAGGTACACTTTCTTTTTCGATTTATCGGTTCTTACCAAACGACCAAGGAACTGAATAGATTTTTCTTGACTATCCATACTTGCTGCGTTAAGCAAATACCTTAGCTTAGGAAAGTTTTTGCCCCGAGCAATGATTGTAGTTGAAACCAAGATATCAATTTTGCCTTCCCTAAAATCTTTCATTATTTGTTGTCTTAATTTAGATTTGGTATTAACATGCACATAGGCAATATTATAGGCATCGCCCAGTTTCTTTTTAAAGAATTTATATAGATTTTCACAATGTGCAATATGCTTGCAAACTACGAGAGCAGGGTATCTGCCTTGATTAAGGTTCCATAGTAATCTATTATAAGCCATTAACCAAGCTGTATAACAATTGGTGATTGAATCATCGTATATTTCCTTATAGGAAATACAATCAGATTCCCAATTACCATACCAGGGTTTACCAGGTACCATCTTTACAACGGTTTTTGTTGAGTAACCCTTTTTGATAGAATCCTTAAGTTTAAACTCGGCAATCACTTTACCAAAGAAACATTCAAGGTTCATATTCTTAACCCTATCCTTAGCAAGCTTACTCATATAAATCGTACCAGATAATCCTATACGAATTCTGGTATTAAATAACCGAGTGATTACATTCTGATATTGCTTACTACCTCCTTGGTCAGCCTCATCTATAAGTACCATATCTATTTGAGATAATTCCTTTTGATAGAATCTCATATTTCTCGAAATAGATTGAACCATACCTATAGTAAAGTTACTCCAGTTTAAAACCTTGCCTTGAACAAAAGTGATATCTTCTCCGGGAAGATATTGCTTAAATTCTTCTCTAGCTTGATTTAACCAATCCGAATCATTAGTTATTAGCAAAGTCTTTAACTGCTTCTTATAGGATAAATATAAAGACGACATGATAAGTGTTTTACCTGCATTAACAGTGTAATCTAATACGCCAATATGAAAAGGTGTATTCCCTATCTTATTATTGATAACTGCCTTAACAGCTTTCTCTTGCTCTGGTCTTAATTTATATTTGCCTATATTCGTAACTACTTTACTGACTTTAGGTAAAGGTTGTCTCATATCTACAACTTTAGGTTTAATCCCCATCTCAATACACATATCGTATACTTTGGGAAGTAAACCTATTTTAAATTGCCCAGTCTTGGTGATGTAATGAATCTTACCGTCCCAATTCTGCATACCTCTTTGCCTTGTACGTAAGTAGAAAGCATTTGGATGTCGAATAGCGAACTCATTATAAAGTTTTTGTGCGAACTTAAGAGGTAAGTCGAGTTCGCACATATTTCCATTCTGTATGATTATCCTACTCATTTGATAATTACCGTTACACCCTTAGTAGATTTATCCATACCCATTGCTTCCTTGAGAAGTTTAATATGATGCTCCTCATCCGCAATCAATTTCTCAAGGAAATAATTCACGTCATCGTAATCTGGGCGTTCTTCGTATTGAGCAATTGCTCTTTGAATTTTCTTGTAGTGACCAATAGTTTCTATCTCGGAATTCAAAGCAATCTTTAAAGCTTGTTCCCAAGTAGAACCAATCTCAATCGTAGGATTAATATTCATGGTAGAGTAATCCTCATAGGGATCTGCCTTTTGTAAAAAGTCCGATATCTTATCAAGGTGTCTCATCTCTACCAAACCAATACCCAACATCAATTCGGATATTTCTTCAAATCTAGAAGACTGTTGGGTATACATAATGATGGCACTTAGTTCTGAGAACTTGGCATTCTTCCAAATCACATAGAACATATTAATTATCTCATCAGGCCATGGTTCGATATCCTTAAAATCTGGATAATCCACGGATTGGTCTGAATACTTGAGGACATCTATAAAAGCATTAGCTGCATCCTCTACTCTGTTTCCGAAAAATTGTAAACCTTTCATATCATTTTCTTATTTTATCCCAAAGACTCCCCTCTACTTGAGGCTCGTCTAAGGTTCGTTTATCTTTATTTTTATATAAGTATTTATTATATCTTTCGATAGCCTTATCATTATACATCTGACTTGGTTCTGGTAATCCATTACACCAAGCAAGAGCTTCGAACTGGGCATCCAAAAATTGAAATACATTCCAATCCTTTTCATCCATTAGATTATGAATCCTAAGAAAGTGAACATATTTCTCTGGCTGATGCTCATAAGATTCATAAATACCAGTAACACTAGCAACTCTTTTTATGAATTCATCATGGATGTCTTTGGTAAAGCCTGGGTCCTTATCCCCCTTGAGTTCTAATTCGGCCTCTACCTGATTAGTAATGTTCTCCTGCATGGATAATAACCTTTGCATAACATTACGATAATCAGTCATTCTCTTTAACCCAGTCTCAATGTATTTAATAAAACCTTCCCGGGTATCAAATTTAAAATCTTCACAAAAGGTATTACATACTTCTGCAAGCTTTTTACAATTTGCCCATTCTCGGGAATTACTCTCATTTATTTTACGAACTCCCCTATGCTTTAACTTTATACGGGTTGCATATAAAATATCAGCAACAAGGGCAGCATCCCCCTTAGATGCTAGTAAAATGTTATTAACTCGCTTAGTATTCTTATTGTTAGAAACTAAGACTGCTCTATGATTTATTGCCTCCTTTCGAGCAATAACAAAAAAAGCCTCAACTGGGAAGTTATCTACCTCTAAGGTATTTAATATTTCCTCAAATTGAGACTTAGTAATGTGAATAGATGGGGAACGTTTAGTATTCATAATCCTGAGGTTTATTAAGTACTCTATTAATGGTATTTGGATGTAATAACAAGATACGACTTAAACTTCGTTTATTATAACCTAACCGATGTAAATACATGATACAAGTATGAACTTCTTTAGTAACTACCGACCGAGGGGATTTAGAACCTCTTTTACCATATAGATTATTCTCTTTACCATACCGAGGCTTGGGTAAAAAGAAATTCCCATTACGTATACAATCAGAAGTATTCATCTTAGGAGTACCCCATCTTAAATTAGATAATTTATTATTTAAAGGATTATCATCTAAATGTCTAACTGTATTATACTCATTGGGTTTGGGGTTTATAATCCAAGCTAAAGCTAATAATCTATGTAATGGCCAATTTTTTCCTCGAATGGTAAGTCTTAACCTACCTTTATTAATCTTAGGTATTATTTCATACCAAACACCCCGTTCTTTCAAAAATACTCTACCAGAACGAGTAATTAAAGAATCTTGAATACCCGGAATGGGTTTGACAGCTTTAGGTATATTTGATATGGATACCTTAATTCGATTTTTTATATTCATGTTATTAATATATTATTTTATAATATAATAGGAAATCCTTACTCCAAAGAGTTTCTGATTTGAATCAGTTCTTGATAACTTTGATACCTTGTTTGATATACTAACCTAAGAGTTTCCTTTCTCCCTAAATCGTTTACATCTTTTCCTTCTGGTAAAAACACCACCTTGACTTTTTTATAGGCAACAAGTTTGAGCGCAAGATTGATTGCGTATTTCTTGGCGTCTGGGTCCAGCAATATAATATATCTTTGGCATTGGGATTTAAGTAGTTCATTGACTTGGTACTGACTAATAGCTTTGCCCATTGTGGCAATAGCTCTATCTCCGAGGGTGAGAGCATTAAGTGCTCCCTCGCAAATGAATACCGACCTGTACATCTCCAATGCGTCATAATTAAATATGATAAACTCTTTTCCAAGGCCTGTGATATCTTTGTTAGGGTTGTTATACCGAGGACCTTGCCCGATAACATTTCTCGCGTTATAATATCTAAGTTGTCCTCTGTAATAGAAGGGTATAATAAGGTACCCGAAGAAAGGTTCCTTCGTCGCATAGCCAACTCCATGTTTACATAATTCTTCGATGCTAAATCCGCGGCTCTTGACATATCCTCTAATGCTTTTTGCAACTTGTGACTGGCCAATGTTAAGGATTCTAAATCCTTCGGGTAAATATAATGGCTTAGCTTCTGCAAGCTCCACTTTTTCCTCTCGAAATTCAAGTTCATCAAATTTTCCACTGTTTAAGAAATTAATTAATTCATGATATGTTTCGAATCCTTCTATATCCATAACCAACTGTGAAGGATTCGGATGTTCATTACATCTGAAGCAATTGGTTCTATACATTGATAAGTTAACTCCCATTTTTAATTCTCTGTGACAGTAAGGGCATACTGGGAGTTTCATCCAGCCTCTCCGATATTCAAAAGCACCTAATCTCTTGATAAAATAGGTTTTAAGTCTAGACTTAAACTGATTTGTTATTTTCATGGTTTCTAATTGCTTTACGAATTACTTTTCGTATTCTCTTTAAATCCTCAACATCTAGATTACTAATGGAAGTTGTTTGCCAACCATTGTGAGATATTTCCAAAGCCAATCCATCAGTCCATCTGTCTTTTACTACTTTTACTTTTTTAGTTCTCATTTCTCTTTTTCTTTTTACCACAGATTCTACAGTAAGTTCTCGTACAATATTTAGTATAATACTGAGCCCTCTTTCTACCTCCTTTGTGTGAAAATATAGCCTTCCTGGGTTTCTGTCTGGTTTCCCACCAATGCTCGGTTACCCAATCATGAATACCGAGTTTGCATTTATATATCTCCAGTTGTCCTTTCCCTTTTCTTGGAATCAGCATCAGGATTACCTTTCTTAAAAGATTCCTCAAGTTTTTTACCGTATAGTTCATCGTAGTTCTTTCTTTGTTCCCTTGTAAATTCCGTACATCTTTGCCTTTCGACATCGCATTTGAATAATGCTCTACCGGAAGGAAGACCATCCCTTTGTACTACTATCTCAGCTCGAAGAATATTATCTTTCTCTTCTTGCTCAGTAGAGTTAAGACCCATGATAACCTGGGCATTACGAACAATGGCAATTGAACCAGAGATATCATTCTCATCATACCGAGTAAGCCTATGCTTTTTACCTTCACGAGTAATGTGATGAGCAGTCCATATAATGTCTAAATGTAATTCCTCTGCCAGATTCTGAAGATCTACGTATACATTAGATATCCTTTCGAAATCTTCTCTATCACCCGCTATTGATGCAAGCTTACCAGCGTAGTCAACCATAAGAACTTTAATATCGATTCCTTGATTACGAAGTTGAATTATCTTTTCCCTTATATAAGTGGTATTAGTAATCATTGCTGGTACACGCTCAACCACTAATTCAACTCCAAACCTTGCAAGTTTCCTTAAATGCTTTGCCTCAAGTTTATCATATTCACCCGAGTATAATTCCTTCTTGGTTTTATTAATACTGGATTGAATAAAACGGTCCATGATTTGTTCTTGGCCATTTTCTGTATCAATATATAATACTGACTTCTTCATTCTGAGATAACCTCTTGCAAGGTTTACCATAAAGAAGGTTTTCTTTGCCTTGGGTTTATCTAGTATCACATTAACAGAATGCTCTGGATAACCTCCTGCATTAGTTAGTTCATTCAACTGCCTAAATGGGCAAGGTATAACTGAAGGTTCTGATTGTCTTCTAAACTGTCTCTCGGTAATATCCCGAATCATATATAAAGGTTCATCTTCTTTCTTAGGTTTACTTTTCTGAAGTACCTTTTCAATCTTCCTCGAATACTCTTCGTATTGTTCGAAGTTATCCAAATCGAAGGAATCATTTAAGTTCTTCATCTCAACATAAGTAGAGAACTGATATATCTTTTCTTTTATATAATCAGAATCCGATAGGGGTATATGATAGAGATTACTTATTAGTTTATTGATATTGGGTATATCATCTTTAGTTACCAAATCCACATAGGTTTTAGATTCTAGTAACTCTTTTAATACTTCCTTTAGAATATTCTCAGAGGGCATTCTGCCTTGCTTCTTAAAATATTTTGATATACCCTCGAAGATAAGGGAGTGTTCTATGAGAACCAGGTAATTGGATTTAATCCTTTTGAGTACTAATCCTCCTTCCTTATCTTTTAAAACAAACCTGAGTATCTCGAACTGAAACTCAGGAGAAAAACTGAACTTGATGTTGTCTTTAAATTTCTTCATATCTATATTGCAATATTATATAAACTAATAGATTTTGATAGTACCGAGATAGTTCTAAGTATGTTGACATCTATCTAGAAACTACTAATCCACTACCTTAAGCTCCCGAATATTTAATATTATTATTTTATATAAGAAAAAATACTTATATTTGCATAACGAATATTTAAAAACATGGGAAAAAGTAAAGGAAATAACGGTTCAGAGCTTCATCGATTAAAACCTATGCAAGAATATGATGAAGCTACTTTCAACAGACTTTATAAAGTTTGTAAGCCAGTAATTAGAAACCTTACCAGACAGATTGATTATAAACGGTTTAATCTTACACCGGATATTATCCAATCTTATTTCTGGGATAAGATGTTATTTGTTTTCAACAAATACTATGGTGAATGTACTGAAGAACATCTTAAAGCAAGAATCCTTGCATCACTTAGTACATTCAAAAACAAATTGCTTCGTTCTGCATACGGAGAACAAGCAGAGTATAATCAAAGCCTCTTTAAACTTGATGACTTATTCGACAATGACAAAGAATTAGAGGATGATACCGAAGAAGAAAAAGCTAAATCAGAAATGCTTGATATGATGTATACATATATGAAGGATAAGCTTTCTCCAGATGCCTATCTTTTATTTGAGGTATTAATTACTCCTCCCCCTTTTATCAAGGAAAGGCTTGAAAATAGTACTCGAATAACTAATATAATGCTTATCGAATTTTTCGAAATGCCTAAGACTAATGAATCTATGAGATATATATCAGAACTTAGACAAGATATACAATATTGGGAAGACCGAGCTAAAGAAGAACTTAAGTATTAACACAAAAGAAAAGGGGCGTTTCCCAACGTCCCTCTCCCAATTAATTTTTACTACGCAAAACACGGATTGTAAACAAATGTTTACTCTTAAACAATACAAATAATACACATGAGTTTTAATACTACTAAATAACTAATAACAACTTTATGATGATATTTTTTGGATATATCGTAATGTAATAGTCGGTGGCAATTTCTCAATATCCAAAGTTTCTACCGAAGTTTCTTGTAAGAAAGATTCCCCTAATAGGTTCCAGCTTACTACGATAGCACCATCTTGAATACCCTTGGTAGGAGTTCCTCTACCGAAATCCCCATTCAACCCTGTCTCCCTATTAAAGAAAGATTGAGGACGAACGTTCTCCCAGTTATTGGCATCATCTTGTTTACCTTTAGATACACCAAGAGCATGCCTATGCTTAGGAAGGTCATCACCTTTAATAGAGATTAAGAAATTACCCTTAGTTGGTGTATAGTAATCTCCAACATTCTGTAACATTACTTCATCCCCAATTTGAACACCTCCAGCTTGGTAACCAATAACTATTCTACCAGCTGCCTTAGTATATTCTGCCCAACCATCGGGTATTACATCGGTTTCCCAAAGAATAATAGAACCGATTGGTAAGTTAGCAGTACTCAGAGATTCAGAGAATTCTTTTCTGATAGCCTCAATTTGACTATCAATGTATTGCTTGATATTTAACTTAGTACCCGATTCATCTACTACTGGAAAGCCTGAATTTATCTGTTCTACTCTTTTCACTGATTCTTTCATCATACTCTGGGCAGCAGTAGTATAAGGGATTTCTTGAAACTTACCTTGATAGGGTACGATAGCAAAGTTCTCATTTCGTTTAGTCATTGCATCAGTACCCTTACCATATACTCCGATAAGAACAACGGAAGTTTTATTATTAGAGTAATAAGGGCAAGCACTCTCTACCATCTCTAGAAGATTGCTATAGGTCATACCGTAATTAGAATATACATCATTATTAATGATATCCGGTGTACGATTCTCTTCGGCAATCGGATAATAAATATCCAGAGACTTTTTAAACAAGGTGTAGAAGCTTTCGGAGGATTCATTCCAATAAGCTACAAAGTCTACTGGATTATCTACTGGTTCAGAAATAGTAGTATGTACTGCAAAGAGTAATACTTCTTCTGTTGAACCTTGGGTACCTTGGATGTTCTCAATAGTAATCGTTTGTTCATCGGATATAAATACATACCCATCTCTTGAAATACATCCAAAGTTCACGTCTGGCAATTCTCCATCTTCTGAAGCCTTTGCCATATACCTTGCCATAATCCTATCCTTGATTACATTGGCATACTTACTTCCAGCAACTCCCTGAGGAGATACCACTAACTTGTTACCATTTATGGTAGCTGAGCCAAATCCACAGAATGGTCCTAAACCAGAAGGAGCAGCAATTGCCTCTGCTGCTTCCTTTGATTTAATAATACCTTCATACTTAAAGTACGTCTTCATTGTCCTTAGTATTTTTAAATTGATTCCTTTGTTCTGACATATCTTTAAATGCTTCACCTACAGCCTTGAACTTTAAGGTTAACAATTTAAAGAGTATTCTCCATATACTATACCGTTTCTTAATACCATGTATTTCACAGATGTGTCCATATATACTATCTACTTCGAAACAGTAGCATATTACCATAACCGTTATTGATACCACTATTGGGTTCATCCCATAGGGTTCTCCAATAGCTTTACCAAGTACAGCACCAAGTAGAACATAGCAGATATAATCTACTATCTTGTTTAGAGTTCTTCTTCCAGCTCTAGATTTTCGAATTTCGATTTTCTGTAACCTACTTGCCGATAACCCAAACCATAAATCTGATAGGATTAGAATTATTGCAAGAATTATCATCCATCTCAAATCATACAAGATTTGTGTACACTCTCCCAATATACCCACAGTGAATGTCTTGAATAAAGACTGAGTTGTGGTCTCTGTTATTCTATCGATTGTTGAATTTATCATTGTTCTACTATTTGCCAAGATTGATTACTGTAAGTTGTAATGGTAAATGTTTTCTCTGAGAGGTCATCATGTTCCCATTCTAACTTTTGAGGACTAACGCTTAAGAGGTCTGCATCTACTACAGTGAACTTAGTTCTCTTTGAAGTATCTACGACAGATTCGAATATATACTCTCCAGCTTGTGCAGTTACAAATTCATAACCAGCACCACCTGCGTCATAAGTAGTTACTTTACCAACTTCCCTTATTCGACTATCGAAGTCAGGTTTATTAGAAGTACACTTGATTAAAGTAGATACTTGTTTAACATTCCCCTTTAGTTCTGCATAAGTAGGAGTACAAGAAATCTCGATGATTGTAGGATAATCTTCCAATATTACTTGGCATCTTAATAAAGAACCATCATCTGCCACAAAGGTATAAGTCCCAGCCTTGGTAAGAACAATTTCCTCATCAAGGTTATAGGTTTCCCCGTTCTCATCACAGGTAGCAGTACCACTTACATTGACCCCATTTTTCATTTCCTCAAGATGGAACTTACAAGCAGACTTTTCATCCAATAGTTGGTATACTGCATAAGTATCATCTATCTGGTCTTCAGGTAATGCCCAGTTGGGTTCTTTCCAATGACTGTCGGTAGCATCTGAAGGAACTATCTTTAATTTATTCTGATATACTACTGGAGAATTATTAACTACCAAAGTAGTCTTAGCAGTAGGGTAAGCTACAGACTGGAAGGTATAAGTCCCTGCCCTATTTGCAGTATATACATAACCATTCTGAGCATTAAAGGTTTCCCCAGTTTCAATTACCCTTACTCTGTAATCATCCCCATTACCAGAAATACGTTGTATCTTTACTGTAGCTTTTGCAGAGCCGTTGAATAATGTGACTGTTGGTGGGCTAACAGTAATTCGATATACTGCAGTCTTACCAGAAACCACTTCAAAGATACCCACTCCTTCATCGGTATCTCTTTTATCCAGTGTACATTTAAACTTATAAGTACCATAACTATTAGCAGTAAACTTATCACCGTTCTTAAACAACTTAGTATCACCAATTAGCCTACAATATAGTTCACCAGTAAATGATTCTGGGTAATTCGATTCGATGGTAAGAGTGGTAGTAGCATCCCTGATACTTTGCTTATCTCCAACTCTAAATTCAGAAGGTGTACATCTTACCTTATATGTAACCTCTTCTCGAGTTACGACAAATGAAGTTTGCTTTACTGGGAACTCTACAATCTCAAAGATGTAGGTACCAGGCTCTGAAAATTCCCAAGTTGAGCCAGAGACTTTCACTATATCAGTACCGGATAATCGTACATTACAGGTTTTCACAGTACCCTTATAGGATACGTTTGCCCTTACTACTGTATTTACTTTTAGGTTAGTAGGAGTCATCTTTCCAGTAATAGGGTCACAAGTAATAGAATATACTCGATTATAAGATTCTTGATTAACCGTGATTTGAGTTACCTTAGTAGGGTCTCCCACACTTCTAAAATAATAAGTACCTGCTCTGGGTATATTAAAAATGGAACCACTTTCGTGTTTAGTGTAACCCCAATTTATATTATCACTGGATATCTGATATCTTAGGTCGGCATTTATCCAATCTGAAGTTACAGTTACCTTTACCGGTACTTCATATACCTCTGAAGTAATAAGATTGGGTTGGTCCGGATTTACTAACTCAGCTTTAATTGTATACCCATCATTTACGGTAAACCCATATTGAATATCGAAAGATACATGATAGGGTATGAATCTTTTAAAGAAAGCCTCTACGGCTTCTCTAAATTTTCTGAAAGCTGCCGAGTTCGAAGTATATCCATGACCGGTAAGTCTAAAGGTTACCGGTATACATTGAGAACAATCGAAAGTATTATCATAGGTATACTTATCGTCATAATGGTAATACTGGTCAAAGTGCGGATTACCTTTTACCCAACCATCATAACTATCAGCCTTTGCAGGGTCAGTTACTACGCAGGTTAACCCATACAGCCTCATCATTATTTCGAAGAACTCAGAGGTACCTCTTATTTTAAAAAGAGATATCGAATACTTCAGGATGTTTCTTACTTGAGTACTGGTTAAAGTAAAGGGTCCCTCCTTTGGTATTATCCAAAGCTTAGATAACTCTTGGAGTTTAGCATCGGAGTAGAACCCATTAAAGTACTCTGCCCATTTCTGTGCATCTATAGTGTTCCCATAAGCAAAGGGCATTTCTCCGAGGAATTGCCAAAGGAAATTGAGATACATATCCGGAGCCTTATCTATATCGATAATGTCCAAGATATTCTCAATATCCTTTGTAATGTAATCTTCAAAATGCTCTCCACAAATTTCTAGAAACCTCTCTAAGATGCCTTTGCCATTTACCTTATAGGTATCTTGAGCTTTATACTCGAATGGCAAAAAGTCGATTAGATTTTTGAGGTTTATCATTATACAATTTCTTTTACGGTTAAAGTCAATTGTGAAGCGTTTTCGAATACTGGTAAATTAAAGCCAGGGTCTTCATAGTCATGGTTAGGTTCTGATACCGTAATAGAATATCTGTAACCAGACTGATAATTATTGTTCTGAATATCCAAAGAGAAGTCAAAACCATTAGCCTTATCTATTACCTGTATAGAATTACCTACAGTACCAGTAGCCATATACCCATTTGATACAGAACGTACAGTAAAAGTAGTTGATGAATTGAAGGTAATATAGTAAGTCATAGACCCTTTAGCCTTATTCAATTTAAACTGACCCAAGTTCAATTCTTTATTACCATAGATGGTAGTAGGCCAAGGTTTAATATAGAACTTAGTAAGGTGAAGGTAATCTACTGTTGATAAGTTATCTATTAAGGCATAGATATCTGATAACCTTACGCTTCCACCTATCTGAGCTTGTTCCGGAGAATAGGCATTATACAAGGCTGTAAGAATTTGAGTTTGTATCTCTGGAGTCTTATAAGACTTCTTACCGGTAACATCCATCTCTAGAATAATCTGAACCTTGCCTGCAGATTTAACCTTTAACCATGTGGTCATAGGAGCTCTTTGAGATAATAGATTGTATACCCTATTGATTAATTCAGAAGAAGCAACAGCTCCACCATCTGGGCTAATATATACGGTAAGCTTTCTACCGCATTCATAATCGGCTTTAGCTTTGTTTACCCCATCAACTAACATAGCTAAACTTTCGAAATCCTCTTTGGTAATTGCTACTCCCAAAGTCTTTACACTCAAAGGTATGTGTTCCTTGAGCATTGTAAAGTTTTCGTAGTTTGAACCGCCTCCAGCATCATAAGCATTACTTACAGTAGCATCCGTAATTGAGGAAGATATTACTGAAGGTACCGATGTAATGGTATTACTCTTTACATTACCCTGAGTACCATTAGTTAAATAGAATACTACATTGGTTATCTTTGCACCTGCAGCGGGTTTCTTACCAAAGGTGCCATCTCCAAACATTATATAGGGGCTTAGAGATTCATCTACCGAAACCATGAAATGTTTATCGGTAGGTTTAGACTTTGCAAAGGTATCTACTAATACCCATGTTTCCCCACCTATCTGTAATGACATAGAGCCTTGTTCGTAATACTTACCATTGGGTAGAGTACCAAGATGAATTATAACTCTATCTCCAGTGGGTATTACCATATTATTGAGAGCGCTTGCAGTATACTTCTCATGTTGTATAATTGGTACTTTACAAGTAGTTACATTTGAATACCAAGTTACGTCTCTAGCAGATAACCAGGAATTACCACTAGAATCTGTAAACAGAGTACCTTGAGGTATAGTTAATTTAGCTCCGATAGAATTACCAGTAATACTTCTGGATAAGATTACATCTACTGTAGCAGCAATTGCTGCTCTAGCATGGTAATCTACCAAAGCCCCATGCTTAACTACCGAATCATACCTTCTTGCCGTAGATAGGAAAGTTTCCCTTGCCATGTTATCTACATAGTAGTGAAGTACTTCGGCAATTGCCGCAAATAATGAGAGGATGATAATTAAGATGTTCCCCTCCGAATAATCCGTTATGAGTTTCTGACCTTGAGGGTCTTTGAGTCCCATAAGGGATTCAACCAGCTTGGCCTTAATCTGTTGATAAGACCTCTGGTATGGGTTAAGCCATTTATTTGTGATTCCCATATTATTGTGTATTTAATGAATTATCCGACCGGTCATAGGTGATATCGAGGTACTGACTAGAATTTGTTCCATTTACTACATATGTTACTTCTATGTGTATTTTTGCATCAACTCTAGTAACGGTGATATTTTGGAAGGTTATCCTTTGTTCCCAAGCACCTATGGCCTGTTTTAAAAACTCTTTAATTATAAAACTTAGGGCTTGTGAGTTTGGTTCCTCAATACATTGCCATAGTTTACTACCAAAGTTTTCCTGTCGAAATCTCTGGCCTATCATGTAGTATAATATCGAACTTATATTATCTCTGATAAGTTTGAAATCTCCATTTACTGGGTACCAACCTCTTTCACCCTTTTCATTAGTTGTAAGTTGGATAGGATAAGTTACACCTATACCAACTAAGTCTGTAAAGTAATTCTTTTCCATTAGTGTATGCAGGTTTTATCCTCATAATCGTCTACAACGAATTGTGAGAAAGGTTTAGTTACTTGAGTTACTGTAGGACCTGAAGAACCGGGTCCAGTAGTTACACCTGAGTGTACATGAGAATTGAACATACTGCGAAGTTGTTCTAGTTCTTTAATGGTTTGGTTTAATTTTTCGGTTAATTGAAAAATATTGATTACTCCACCATTTTCTCCAGTATTAAGTATCACGGAATCACCAGAAGATATGTTTATATCTCCATCGGCATTTATTACTATTTCTTTCTCTGAACGAACATTTACAGGTCCATTGAAATGTAAATTAAGTTCTCCGTTATCATCATCTATGACTATTAGGTTCCCTTCCGGAGTAACTACCCCCATTTTATTGGGGCCATCCAAAGGTTGAGGTATTTGGCTCATTCCCCAACCATGATATTCCCAGAGTGGTTTAGTTGGATCTCCAAATTCAAAAGTAACAAATACCGTATCTCCCACTTTAGGAGCTAAGAATTTAAAACCTGAACTAATTGAACCATGTTGTCCTTTAGGATATGCCCAAGCAAATACTCCCCCCATTACCTCTGGAACACATACCTTTACTCTATTCATATGTTTCTCTACATCATCATTATCAATAACAATGCCTCGATAAACAGAGTAATACCGACCAAGACCCTCTAAGCCTTCGTCGGTTATTATCTTTGCTGTTTCGTAACTCATACCCTTATTTTTCTACATAGATTTGACTTGCAATTCGCTTATGCCTTTTAGCTATGTCTCGGTATACTCGATTAGCTATGGCCATATAATTAAACTTAACCCCATAATCTTCAGGCACTTGGATTTGTTTAACTGATATCTTACCAGGAATTAACTTACCCTTAGAGGTAACTGTATTACCTGTAGATAACACTATACCCTCTGCCAAGGCTTGGGGATTATCGGCATTTACTTCCGTATAATAAGCTTTCTTTCTAATGAACTCAGCTTGACCCTTGATATCAATTATGTCTCCCTTATCATTCAAGAAATGCTCATTGTAATATACCTTCTCATTATAAGTAAAGTTAAGATTAAGATTCTGAGAAGTACTTAGGGCTTTTTTATCTTGCCCCTTTTTAGTTTTAGCATTAGCTTTAGCATCATTAGCTACAATGTTTTGAGTAGATAAATCAGTTTTAGAAGTTACAGAACCAGACTTGGAATTGTTCTTTACTAATTCCATATCAGTTATATACCCTTGACCAGCGTCCATAGAATGAGTACATTGTTTTATATACCAAAGCCCTGACCAACGTTTTCCTACGTTATCTATACGGATTATTTGAGAAGTTGCTAGCATAGGTCTACCTACTACCTGAAGTTGACATACTAACTTTTTCTCAGTTTGCTTTAAACCCCCATTGGCATTAGCATTAGCTGCCCAAGCATACTTATCGGCACCACCGTATCTACTAAATAAATTATGGTAAAGTTTATAAAGAGGTACCTTGAGATTTACCCTTTTCATATGTCTTACCTTAACCCTCTTACCATATTGACCTTGACCATAACCCTTAGTAGTATCAACTTCCATATCGGATAATACTTCAGTATAGGGGTCTTTCTTTAAAGCTTCGAAACCTCTCTCTGAAGCAGGTAATATTCCAGCTTGAAAATTGATACCAGAAGCTATACCCGCTCCTGCTTGTTTAGAGGTATAACCCTCTGGGTCATAATCTAAGGGGTCTACATACTCTTCTACCATAAATTCCATACCATCTTCATCTTCGAAAAGATACATTTCGCATTCTAATAGCTTCTTAAGATTAGCTTCTAATTCTTTACCGTTCTTAGAATTTCTTAGCACTTGTTTAAGGGCATTCTTCTTATCATCAGGTAACTCGTTGGCTGCTTGATTAATGGTAGCTCGTATTTCTTCGGTAGACATTTCATCAAATCTCCTTTGCTTACCTGCTTCATAAGCACCTACTGGACCCACTGCTTCATATTCTTCTACTCTCTTTTTATATTCTGCAGTTTTTTCCATGTTATACTGAAGCTGAGTGTCCCAAGCATCCATTACCTCTGTAGGAGTAGTAGGATGACTTCTATAATCTTCAAACCCATTGCCAGTAATATTAGACACCATAAGGTTATCTACCTGAGCCACAGGAGGTCTTAAAGCTAATGGAGGTTTATCCTCTGGCTCATTTATATTAGTTGATAATACCGATAAATCTTTACTATCTGGGTCTAGAGATGGAGCTAATACTGCTTTAACTCTTTTAGTTATTTTCTGAGTAGCAAAAGATACTCTAAGTACTTCCCCATTCTCTCCTTGATATGTATAAGTACATACCGGTTCTTCATGGAATTTCCGATTATGTATATAGATAACACCATCCCTTGAATCCACATACCATGGCCCATTAGTATACCCTTTCATCTTCTGTTCTAATTGAACTAAGACGTTCTTGCCCACTAATCCAAAGTCACTATCAATTAAAGCTTTCAAGTCTTCTGGCATAGCTACTTCTGCTACTCCACTGTATTTGTTAGCATAGAGTATTTTACCAGTAGTAGTACGGGTATTTTCTGTGGGTACTTGTAGTGACTCGTATACTTTATTACTTATTATCTGTTGTTCCATTACTGAAATATTTCTATGATTACACCAGTAGCATTCCCACAACCATTGTCTAAATAGGTAGATAATTTATAGCCTTCCATATCCGAATGGACATAAGCAGGTTGATATCTTAAATCTCCCGAAGAATCAATGCACTTAATAGTTACATGAGTACCTGTAGAATCAAATACGGCTTCGAATTCCCTTACCTTAATTATTTTTATGGGCCCAGATATAAATTGACCATCTGGGTATATATATCCCCACTGAAGACAAATGTTTTGGTTCTCTTGAATCTCGGCAATATCTACAGTATCAGGATTACCCGTATCGAAAGTAATGGTAGCCAAGTTTTCTTTTTCCTCATCGTATCTATAACTCCAGGTACTTATATACGCTCCAAGGGGTATACCTGTAATGGGATTCATTATAGGCATACCTCCAAAATTGAAAAGGGCCAAATAGGGTTGGCCCATTCCATTATATAATATAGGTTTCTGTTTAGCTGCCATAAGTCGGTATTCTTATTAGAGTTCCCATTTCTAATTCCTTAAAAGGATTCAGTATCTTATTAGCTTCAGCTATAATGTACCACTTACCAGAATCACCATAATACCTGAAAGCAATATTCTGCAAAGTTTCTCCATCTTTAACAGTATGCTGAATATCGTTAGAGGACTCGGGTACTACTGGAGGTTTAGCTTCTAAGGAATAATCTCCATCGTTATATTTCAGAGCATAGGCATTATTATAGGGGCTAGCTCCCTTTAGATATTGGTTAACATCAATCATATTTAATACCTCCCGTCTTTTTAAGTGAATCAGAATTTATGAAATCTCCATAGGATAAGTTATATGCACTCACTCTCTTGAAAATCAATTCTTGAGTTGCTGCTGCAGGCAATAACCTACCATTACCAAAAGTAGCTGGTTTTCCAGGTACCCTTATTCGATAACCATTCTGGAAGTTCTTCAGAGTATAAGTTGCTGAGGTAAGGATATAATTGTGGTTATCGAATATACCAGAATCTCCCCACTCGATCTTAACAATTGGAGGAGCAGCTTGATAACCGTTAGCTTTAGTCCAGGCCTCCAATAACCTACACTTATTAATTACTTCCTCGGGATTTTCTGGGTCATTACAGTACCAAGATACATTAAATTGAATAATGTCTTCAGCACCAGTAAAATGATACATGGGAGTATTCCTTCCCATAGACTTAATGGTTGCCCATGTGGTTTCTCCTCGGAAGTCCAACTCTGGAGGTCTATTCTGTAGGGTAATATATTGAGTAGGGTTAACCGTCATATTATATATCCTTACTTCATTCTGGTATATAATATCGGCTTTAGCTTCGAAATTTCGGTAATTAGTAGTATTCTTATTCCCTTTTGCTGGGTCTACTCCCTCACTCTCCTCTAATCTCGGGAATTGTAATTCCATCCTCCATTTAGCCTGGAGTTGTTTATTTAGAATAGGGTTCTTAGATGATATTTGAGCTTCACCTATTACCCCATTTGGGGTATAGAGTTTACCCTTTTGAGCATCATCTTTGGGAAGAGTAGAAAGAGTTCGATTGAGTAATATCCGAGCTCTCCATAGTTTATTTAAGGGACCAGTAAGAACACCTGCGGTATCTCTTGTAAGGTCATTGTACTTTTCAACAACCTTACCTGCTGCTTTATTTAATACTCTAGCCATAGTGTTTTAGTTTTATATTCCCATTACAAATGCTGCTCCAGTAAAATCTTGTTGAGAACCCGGAGCATAATCTCCAACTGCTTGACCATCTACCGAGATATTGATACGAGAATCTCTCATGCCTTCCTTGATAGCTAATCTAACAGCGTTAATAAATCTCTCTTCATTCTGGGCTCTAATGGTAGTTGGGTCTTCTTTCTCTTTATTCTGAGCTTCAGTATTCCTATCTACTGAATTACTAAGGTAACTAATACCCTCAATTAATAAGGGAAGGCCTATGGTAATTGCTAATCCCAAAGGTCCACCGAGTAATCCCATAAGTCTACCACCTATAGATGATAAACCTTTTATAGCACCTTGCCTAGCCACTTGACTACCAACTTGGGCACCTGCTCCAGCTAAAGCCCCTCCAGCTAAATTACCAGCCATAGTAGTTGCTAATGGTACTCCAGGATTTGGAGTCTTAACATATCTTCCGGTTTTAGTGTTATAAAATCTACCAGCAGAATTCATACTGATACCGCTTGACATCATTTGGAGTTGAACCATGGTTCTCATAAGATTAACCATACTTACCATGTGAGCTTCCATAATAGCAAACTGGGTATTAGTTTTTATTGCCGCAGCAGACATACCCTCAGTAGAAGCAGTAGCAATAGTCTGTAAATATCCTACAGACCTAATAATGCCTCTTACAGTATTAAATCCTGCAACAATAGTACCTACTACTACTGCAGTAGCTCCTACTCTAAGACCAAAACCTCCAACCCAAGTTTCAGAGATAGAATTTATTACGTTGATGATAGAATTACCCACATGGAGTATTGGGGTAAATATTCTACCCAAAGCTGCTCCTGCAGTAACAGTTAAGTTTTCTAAACTTGATTCGAATTGGTCGATAACACCTGCATCAGTTTTAAGACGTTCTTCATTAATTCTATTTACTGCCCCCATGTTTTGATCATAGGTTGCAAGTATCTTACCCATCTTATCTCTACCAGAAGCAATATCTCTAAGTACTGGAAGCATGCCTCGATTACCACGAACACCAAAGATATTGAAGAAGGTTGGTGTTTCTATTCGTGAAGGTAAATCTACTGCCGCTTTAGCAAATTTCTGATAGATAGTGTAAAGGTCTATAAGGTTACCTTGAGCATCGAAAAACTCATCCGGACTTAAGCCCAAGTCTGCTAAAGCGTTATAGCCTTTCTTTTTTTGATTAACAAGAGAGAGCTGTAAGTAACGAATCATATTGGCCAGTGAGGTACCTGCCATAGAACCCTGTATACCCATATCACCCAATACACCAATAGCAGCAGCCGTTTGCCGAAGGTCTACTCCAGCAGTTGCCATATCTGACCCTGCATAAGATATGGACTGGGCTAAGTCTGTCAAAGATATATTTGCATTAGTAACTGCAGTATATAAATCATCGGTTACTCTAGCGGCTTCCACCATTGGGATTTGGTACATTGACATGATATTAGTTATCAAGTCAGCTACACCACCTTTCTGTCCCACTGGCATTGTAAAGATTGAAGCCAGCTTAGATGCTGGCCCAATCATTTCTTTGATAGCATCGAATTTATTACCTGCCATAGCCAGGTATCTTTGTCCTGATGCAACATCTGAAGCAGTAAGAGGAGTTATCTCATTGACATCCTTTGCCAATTGTAACATTTCTCTTTGTTCTGCAATGGTAGCACCAGCAATTTTCGAAGCAGTCCAAACTCCATTCTGAACACCCGCAGAGTATTTATAGGCCCTTGCCATTCCCCCTACGAGCTGCATTCCGAAGTCCATTGTATTAGAAGCCGACATCTGTATACCTCTATTCCAGGTATTCATATCATTCATCATTGTTCTGAATGACCCAGATATCTTGCCAGCTTCTTGAGAGAATCGGTCTTTTAAAACCATGGCAACACCGACCTCTACTATACTCCTACTGGTATTCATAATTTATTTTCTTTTCTTTAGTTGTTTATAATATTGTTCGGCCATTTCCTTAAATATTTTCCTGATTCTATACGGAAGACGTAAAAAGCCGAAATAGTCTAAGGCTATCTCGGCTCTGGTGATATAAACAAAATCACTCTCTAACATTACTCTTCCGTCAGGTAGAAAAAATTGGGTGCCCAAACTATAGGATAAGTTCTTTCTTCTCCAGTTAAGGGATTAGTAATATGGGACTCTCCCTTAAATATAGGGTCAATAGAGATTATATACTTTCTCATCTCAGCCATATCTTTTGCTGTAAATGGAGTAAAGTTTTCTACCTTCTCCCAATTACCGTCTACTTCTAAGTAAAGATTCCGACAAAGTAAGGGGGCATTCTTAGTTTGTTTATCCAAGGGTAACTTCATGAACTCTTGTTCTCCCTTACCAGTCATACAATCAAATTTGATTTTCTTGCCCGATGAAAGAAGATATTCATGACCGGTTAATTGAATACCCTTTGGATAATAAGGGATGGCATCTGGTTTTTCATCAAATACCCTATTATCAGTGGGTACTTCTGAATAATCGAAAAGGAACTCATGAAGGTCTTGGCCATAAGTAACTTTACCACCGTTCTCTTTACCCCAGTCATATTCAAATTCTACTTCCTCTCCCAATGAGAATATACGAGAATTGAAAATAATTGCATAGCGGTCATTGACTGGTAGATTGAGAGCATCATCAACGGTTAGCTTACCGTTAGGAGTGGCATTAGTTCTAATTACGATTGCTGCAATGAACTTGGTAAGGTTCATTAAAGTTTTCATGTCTGAAAGGTTACTGAGAATGTCTTCATCAGCTCCATTCTGTTCTCTAATTTCATATTCGAAACCAGAGGGTCCGGTAAATCTAAATGTTCTAAATTCCATAATTTTGATATATTTAATGTTTACAAATGTTCATAGTACTCCGTATAACAACAAGAAAGGGGTGAGCTCCTATCCACAGGAATCCCACCCCTCCACCGAATCTTAGTGAAAATAGACTAAGGAATTAGTATTTGTCTGCAGTACCCACCGAGAACTCTATGGACTCTATGGTATTCTCTGAAGCCATTCTGTCCAAGTCTAAGCCGGTAATCTTACATGGCCATACCTCTTCGAAGACGTGGGTATTAAGAACCGAAACTCCATCTTCGGCAAGTTCGTTTACAATAGCCGTTTCCCAATATTGGCTTGGTACCAAACCTCCACCAACTATGTGGTCTTGGCAAGAGTATAGCCAATCATGAAGCCATGTATCAGAACCTGCAGTAGTCATAAGTTTCTCTACAATAAGATTACCTATAGTAACCCTACCTGCAGTTTTAACGTCTCTATTGACGTCCCCATGAGCAACCTGGTCAATCTCAATATCCGGCAAAGTACAACTTTGGAATAGATAGGTATTGATAGGGTGTTTGGGGAACATGATGCTCCACAAGAATTTCTTCCGTGGGTTTTTTACTTTTGCTCCCATTGTGTTATGAGTTTATAAGTTATTACTTGTTTCTACGATTGATACTGCCTTAGAAGCTGCATCGATTACAATCTCCATAGTTACCTCTTGCATAGGAACTACATCCTTATACTTAAGGATAGCACGGTACTTACCTTGACGGGCATCTGCTTCGTTATTAACCGAAAGGTCATCCCAAGAAGTTGCATCTTGGTCACCCATCCAGGTATACTCGGTCATAGCATCTTCATCTACCAATGAATCCAGTGTAGGTTTAACCTCCAACCAGATTCTCTTCCAAGTACTCCAAACGTTTGGTTCTTCGATATATTTGTTGAGTACCGGGCGAAGGAACTTCTTCAGGTAAAGGTTCAGTCTTACGATTGAAAGGAATCTTTCAGAATCCTGTTTTACTTGAGAAGAGAAGCAATGCCATAGCATGGTTTGCTTACCTGCATCTGGAGTATCTTTGATTACCATCTCATTGATATAATTCTGAGCAAGAGTGTTCAGTTCGTTATATCGAGAAGGAGAACCATAGTTGGGGCATACTGGACCAACTGCATCTCCAATAACCCCTCGGTTCATACCAGCAAAGGATTTCCAAGGACCATATTGAGTAGCAGAGGCATCTCCCAAACCAACAATAGTACCCACTACATCGGAATCCTGAAGATTACCGTTTTCGTTGTAGTACTTAAGTCCACCACCAAAGTAGGCAATGTACTTAGAGTTACCTACAGTACCAAGGCAAGTCTGTACCCAAGTTACCTGAGCTTTGTAATCTCTTGCCTGAGTACCTTGAGTATAATGGGTTAAGTGTTTGGGAACTTCGATATACAGTACCCATTCCATCAGTTCTTTTGCCATATCAGCAGCAGCCTTGTATACTTTGAGTACCTCTAAATCTTGTTCCAAGTGTTGAGAGATATGTGAAATAAACAATTGGTAGAAGTCTGTGTAGTCTCTTACCAAGTCCAGTGAAGCAATCCATTCTTCGGCAGTTGGAGTGGAACCTGCACTACCGATAGTACCATTAAACAGTTTCTCTGTTTCGGAGGGTGCAGCATCTCCCACTGTAATAGTGATAGCATTCTTAGTACCCTCGATATCATCGGTAAGCCACTTAATTAGGTTTTCAAAAGAGGAACCTGCAGTAATTACCGGCTTAATATATTCCGAGTTCTTAGCAAATGCACTAAGAGCAAGGTAATCTACCGAAGTATTATTGTTATCATCGGCAGTTTTGTAGGTTATTACTGGACCCTGTTCAAGTACTTGCCCATTAGCCGAATAGATTTTATAATACAAGGTATTAGCTTGCTTATAAAAACCAACCTGGAAAGTATCTGCACTACCAATGGGATCTCCATATCCCTTGGTTACTAATCCAAAACTATAGGTAGTACTACCTGATTTGAAAGTAATCAGAGCAGAAGGTTTAGCTGGGTCGGGTACAGCAGAAGCAACCGAGATTTCATCTTCTGAAGCTTTAGCTTTTCTTACCGAAGCCGGAGAAGCGGTTATTGTACCTTGAGTAGCTCCTTTGCCAAGTACTCGAATAACACGAAGCTTAGAACCACCTTGCAAAGCCTTTTCGATATTTGATACAGAACCATCGGGTACAATTTCAGAACCATAGATTCTTTGGAACTGAGAGAATGTAGAGATGATTTCTGAAGGGTCATCGTATGGACCTTTAGTAGTTCTAGCCAATACACAAGAAACTCCTAACATGGGAGTAGTTTGAAGAACATTGTTGTTCTTAAACTTAAAATCAACATGAGGTGAAGTTGGCATAATTCTATTGTGATTAAAGTTAATTACTCGTTTAATTTATACCCTAGAGTATTGTACCTATACCTTAGGTACTTTTAACTCTAGCATCTCATTTTCGTTTTGTTCTAACAATCCAATAAGAACCGATATATCCTTGATAGGTGTAAGAGTACCTTCTCCCAAAGCTTTTTCTGGAAGAATACCGTCCTTACATACATAGGTGTATACCTTCTCAAGTATACCATGCTCTACATCTGGATGGTCATAATAATTACCAATCTCAATGAATAGGTTTCCGGTGGGAGCAAGCCTGCCCTTTTCCCATTCCTCTAAATCATTGAAGTATGGTCTCACGTATCCTCTAGCAGGTAAGCCAGTATATAAGATTGTATGTAGCAACCTCATATCGGCTTGTGTTTGAGAAACTAGATGTACATCTATAGTAATATCTTTTGTTTCATAAGGAAACTCTGAAGCTTGGTAATTACCATCCTCCAGTTTATCACCAATGATATATTTATTCACACCAATATCCCCCGAATAATAGCCCTGTAGTTCTATGGTTATTCTTGGGAGAGTCTTTGGGCCTTTTACTTGATTATTCCCTATACCAAAAAGAGGTATAAACTTCTTCATACCTTTAATTGCCTCTTGAAATCTTTTTTCGTTTTCTTGAGACAAAGGTAAGAAGTCTTCTGGGTTTAAGGTAAGACCCATTTCCAACATTGTACTAAGTAGAGAGATATAAAAAGTTCTTTCTACTATTTCTTCTGAGTTTACCATTAAAGTCCTAATCTAATATTTAATTGAACACTTTGATTGCCCTTGTCATTAATATACCCATTATAAGTTACCTGAATACCTCCAAAACCACTCATTATGGTTTGTAAATGACCAACACAATTTAATTCACTAACCCATTGAGTAGCAATATTTGAAGGATAATCGGTAAGCCATACTTTAAAGGGTATTGGTTCAGAACCAATACCTCCAAGGAATTGACCCTCTATTGTCTTACTTATATCGGTTATCTTAAATTGTTTTATAAATTTAGCAACTTGAATACCGTTGATAAGGTAGTACTGATAACCCTTTACATTACTAATCTGAGCAGTACTAGTATTTTGACCAAGATTTGGGAATGGTATATTCGGAGTTGGTTCAAAGCCATACTTAGTAGTTCTAATACCTGGAGATTGAGTTATATTTAAAACTATCTCTGGGTTAGGTTCTTGCTGTGAGATAATCTTAACCGTAGTAGTTCTTTCTAATGGGTCATAGTTACTTGGGTTGTGATCTTGATTAGTAGATTTAGTTTTGATAATAAGCTTACCTGCAGCATTAGCTTCCCCAATTTCTTGGGTTACCTCTAACCAATCGGATGAGCTTTCTAATTTCCAATCTACAGCACGGTATTCATCTTGAGGCTCATTATTTATAAACTTCTGTTGGTAACTATATACCCCTATTTCTAGAGTCTCACCCCTTTTAGTACCATCGAAAGTATGGGAAGTAGTTTCTGGAGTGATACTAAAATAAGTTCCCCAGGTCTCTACTATTTTAGGAGCGGCCTTTTGTACCAGAGTTACTTCCCTTTCTACACCCTGAACTACTACCTTGAGGACCTGCTCTTTTAAGGTCTGTTCTGTATTTACTGCTTTCGGTTTTACACGAATGGTAGCAGTACCAGTTCCTGATAGTGAAGATATTTCAAAATCTACTGCCATTATATAATCCTCCTTATTTCTTTTCTAACTTCATTACGTATTTCCTTTTGTAAGGCAGCTTTTCCACCAGCAGCCTTAAATGCAGGAGCCCAGAGAGGACGAGGTGGTAAATTACCATCTCTACTACCATACTCTAACATGATAGCTATCTGATTCAAAGTTTTTCTTGAAGTCTTACCAGTATAAGTAATCTTCTTGATTCCAATTGGTAAACCAACGAAAGTTCTTTTCTTACCCTTTACTAAAGTAACTGACCTGGCATATTGTCCAGTAAGATTTAGCATGGTATGGTCCCCATACTTCTTTATGGTACCAGGAGCATGTGGTGGCCAAGATACTCCGGAACCTCTTGGAGGTACACCAGTATTCAAACTTCGTCTTACTATACGAAGAAGTTGATTGCCAAACTTTTCTGTACCTTTCGCATAACCCTTAATTAAGATACTTGGAGTTTTGGCAATCAACCTTTCTGCACGAGCTTGTTCTCGTTTATCTACGTATATTTCTAGAGGACCAATTGGAGTCGATAGTGTAATATTAACCGACTTACTTGGCATAATTCTTATTATTGTTTAGGTTTATCTAATCCCAATTCTTGAGCAATCCTTAATAAAAGGGTTTCTTGGTTAGTTAACCTCTCATTCATGGATAACTTAAATTCTTCGAAATCTGGAGCAGGATTACGAGGTGATTCTGAACGATTATTAATTAAACCAAGAATATTATCGCATTCAGAAACAACTGCCTCAAATTTGGCTTTGTTATTTAAAATATTTAAAGCATTCTGTTTCTGCATTGATACCTCATTAATGATATTATCGAGATTGGTCGTATAATAGGTACCATTATAAATACCTTCATTTACATTAGTTGGTAAATAAATGGTAATTTGAGATATTGAATCTTGTATCACTAATTCGATACTGTTAACAAAACCTTCTTTACCATTTGAGGCCATTGGTTTACTTTCGCCAACTTTTAAAACTCTTGCTTGGTCAAAGATTGGATAACCAGACCGACGATCTTTCTCTAAGGTGAAAATCATATCACCCTTTTGTACTTTCTGAAAAATCAATTCTTCCATAATCATTTTCTATTTATTAAGTTTAAACCGAATGATACTGCACCTGGATTCTTCTGCATGAAGTCTACCAGTTTTAGAAATGGATAGTATCCAAATTGATTAATGAGTACCTGAGCTTTGTTTGCTACTTCTTGAGCAACCTCTATATTTGGAGCAGGTAATGCTAGTTGTATCTTAAATTCTGTGAGTTGTTCTTGTTGTTCCATAATTCCTTAGTTAATGTGTTAAAACGAAAAAAGGAGTACACCTAAAATAGATGCACTCCTTTTTAGTCATCCCGGCAAATTAAAAATTACCGAGCCGGTGTAGTTGTACCTTTTAAGGCAGCCACAACTTGATTGATAATGTTCTGGTCTCTCTGAGCATCTACTACTCGATTAAGGCGGGCAATCTCCTGGTCTTTTGCAGTATTCTCGATGAGACACTTGATTTCCTGTTGGCCATTCTTGAGGTCACAGCAGCAACGTTCCAACTGAAGAGCCAAGTCAGATTTTACTTCTTTAATCAAGCCTTTGGTTTCACAGCAGCAATCCGACTGTTGGTGTTCCATGTGGCAGAGACGATCCATAACACGGTTGAAGCCTGCGCCCATTTGGTCACGAGAATCTCGGATATCCGAATTAGTTTTGTAACCCAAATCGCAAAGACCTCTTTCCGTAGTGAAACGGTTGTTAAGGATTTCCCTACCAACACCGGCAACGTCTTTTGCTACACCATTGACTTCTTGAGTAACTCCACGAGCTGCATCAGAGATATCTTTGTAGATACCCGCCTTTGCTTCCTGAACCGTAGCTTCTACTTTCTGAATGTCAGCTTTGGTATCATTGATTTTGTCCCATACGGAAACTGCAGCAGCACCAAAGCCACCACCTACCAATGCACCCCCGACGGCACCCCATCCGGAGCCCCAACCAGAATTACGATTACCACAGCAACAACCATCGTTACAGCCTCTGTCCGCGATTACAACGCCATCGCCGGCACCTTTTACTTCTACTCCCATAATGTTTTTGATTTCTCTAATACATTATAAAATACTATGGTGTTGTATTTTAAACACTAAAGTAATATTCATAGATAATCACTGCAGCATTTTGAGTTATGTTGACTGTAAGCTCCCAACCATCATCATCATTTTCTGCTTGCCTTAATTTAATGGTACCTGACCTTGTTGATTCTACGGTATTCTCTGTTAAGGTTAAGGTTAACCCATAGTTTCCATTATCACTCGATAACGTTGTAATTGCTACATTTGTAACCCAACTTGGTTTTGAGGTTACAGTTAAGGCTAATGGGTATCTTGTACTTATTTCAGAACCGTTTATTACCTTAGTCTTAAAAGAATAAGCTACATCAACTGTAAAGTTATTATCTCCCAAAGCTGATAATCCAGTTCTGGTAGTAGTTCTTGAACCAGTAGGGGAAGTAAAAGCCAAATAATACTTATAGGATACTGAAGCACCACCCTGAGTGATATCTACATAATCAGAAGCCCCATCATAGTTAGCAAAGACTCTAACAGTTCTAGAACTGGTACTACTGTTTGAAGAAGCAGTAAGGGTAGTCCCAGATAATGTAAAACCCGAAATACCATTGGTACTTAAGGATGGGTCAGCAGTATCATAGCCATCCCTTACTGTATAACCAGAAGTATAATTTGAATATCGATCTCTACTTGCACTTGGGTATAAAGTTACACTCCCCCCAGTATTAGAAATAGTGTATGAACTAGCAGTTAGAGTTACAGACCATGAACCATAAGAATAGCTCAACCATTTATTTGCCTCTTGATATACTGGTACACTTACAGATTTGGTTTTACCATTTAGTGATAAGGTACCAGTAATGGTTCCTACTTGGGTTCTAGATTTTATGGTATCTTCCAGATTACTTGCACTAACTGCAGTACCATAACTAATACTAGCACCACTTGTAATCGTACCGCCTCCCGTTGTAGAACCATTCCATCCCCAGGTCTGGGAATAAGTTGGCAAAGTAGTAAATGAACTTCTTGTACCTCCACTTGCAGGTATATCTGTTACAGCTCCACCACTTGCAGTAATTTCACTATAAGTCTTATAACCTGCAGATTGAGAACAAGATATGGTTACTTTCTTATTGGTTTCTGCTTGGGTTAAAGTTACGGTACCACTACGAGTACTGGTAGAAGTATTATTACCCATAGTTACTGAAGTACCAGTACCGGATATACTTCCTCCATTAGCTCTAGTATAAGTTAAAGAAATTTGGTTACCATAGTTATGACCATTCCTTAATTCTTGCTTGTATGAGGTTACCGTGAAAGTTTTAGTACCTCCAGTTGCCCCAAAAGACATAGAAGGGGGGTTTACACTAAATCCATAACTCCAAGATTGAGATGCAGCAGCTTGAGTAAAGGTAGCAGAAACGGTTTTACCAGATTCATCTTGAGTATAAGTTCTAGTATGAGCTCTTGAAGATAGAGCTAAATTTTCGGTAGCAATAAACCCCATAGTATCAGTAGACCCCTTTAACCAATCTGGTAAAGTTGTTCCGGTATGACCCACTGTTACCGAAGAGCCTTGAGCTACCCCATCCCAATACTTTTGTTTAGTTGAAGTTAAACCTATTCTAGCAGGGGTTGATTCTCCACCTATGGCAGGAAAAGTAAAGGAAGTATTTATAGCTGTAAATGTATACTTATAAGTTACCTTATGAATATCTTCGAGTTTGACACATTCGTTGTTTCCATAGGAACTGGCATTGGATAACTCCAACCCCACATAATTTTCCCCTGTTCCTGTAGGGGAGAGTGCTAACAATTCAGCCTTGGTAGGACAGTCATTACCATCCTTACCAAGGCCTACTTTACTTTTGACAGCACTCCAGGTTGCTATCTCTCCCATAAGATTTATTTGTTTTTAAGTTCCTGAATCTCTGCCTTCAAAGCCTTGATTTCATCGTAGAGAAGTTTAACACCTTCGATTGCCAAGGTTGACATCTTGTGATATTTAACTTGTTTTACGAGTACATATTCTTCCCCATTGATTTCCAAAGTTTCGAATTCCTCTGGATTAGGTACTGTAGATTTCTCTACTGGAACTTCCTCTACATATTTACCAAATCCCAATCCCTCAAGATTCTGAGCAATAGTTCCCTCGTCCTCTTTACCAAGCATTTCGAATGACTTAGTTGGTATCTGGCAAATCTGTTCCAGAGTATGATTCAAATCCTTAATGTTAGATTTGAGTCGAACATCGGAAGACTCTTTCCAGAAACCAGAAGGAGCAGTAGTCTTAGCAAATACTACCTGGTCGGTAGTTGCCAATCCCAACTGGGTTCTAGTTACTGAATGAGGATTATCCTTTCTACCAGCATGGTTATTGATAGATGTCTGAGCAGCAGTACCGGCAGCCTTAGCATCGGCAATAGCAGAAGCCTGAGCAGTAGATACTGGTTTGTTAGCATCAGAAGTATTATTGGCATTACCCAAACCTACCTGAGTCTTAGTTACTGCATGGGGATTACTCTTATTGGCAATATGTTGATTTACCTTGGTTTCCAATGCAGTTAAATCGGTATCAGTATTACCTACTGCTTCATCGATATAAGTCTTCAATTCTGTTCTAAGAGAATTGATGGCATTGGTTCTGTTGGTAATTTCATTTGCCAGCCCAGTTACGGTATTATCCAGGTTCTTCTTATCTGCAGCAGTCATTACACCTGCAAGGGTTTGAGTTGCTGCAGGAATATCGAAGGTATGTTGAGTTTCGTTTACCTGGAAACTACCATCCTCTTTCCTTTCTGTCCACCAGTAACCCAATGTTAATTTAGTAGCAGAAGTAATCAGATTAATTAAATTACCTGAGTTCTCCAAATCTCTACCAAGGATATGGTCAGGGAAACTGTTAATCTTAGCCGTAATTGCATTATCGGCATTGGTACGATTGGTAGTTTCAGTAGCTATCTGATTAGGTAGGGTAGTGTCAAGTTTAACCTTGTCGGCTGCAGTCATTACACCAGCCTGAGAAGCTGTAGCAGCAGTAATCTGAGAAGAATGATCTTGAACATTACCATTACCAAACCAACATTTGAAATTCAGTCGTACTGTACTTGCTTGGTAAGTGTTAGTATCAAAATGAGATGCACCATTAGCTATCAGAGAAGCTACCTGGTCTTCCAATTCTTTACCTCTACCACCATCGAAAGCAGTACCTGTAATTTGCCCAAGAATAAGTACCTGGGCATCTGCCCTTGCAAAGATAGTACCTGTCCAACGGAATTGGTAAGGAGGTTCACCATTGGTAATATTGATATAAATCTTACCTGCCTCTCCAGTGATAGCATTCTGATGAGCAGCATCCGAATACAATTTGATATTCGTAAGTTCTCCAGTAGCCGATTTATCATAGGTAGCATATACATCAATGATGTCATCTACATATGACGGCAATTGGTTAGCAGGTACCGTACCGTTTGCATCGAGAGAAGCAAAGCCATTAGCTTGTCCTTTCGTAGCAACAAAGGCATCATGCTTAGCTTCTAGAGCATCAATGTTTGCCTGCAACTTATTATCAAGTGCAGTATCAGCTGCTGTTCTATCGGAGATCTCTTTGTCGATTCTTGCACCCAATGCAGTGTCGGCATCCGTACGAGCTTTTGCTTCATCAGCTACTGCTTTAGTGAACTTGGTATCAAGAGCAGTATCTGCATCTTTACGGTCTTGGATTTCTTTGTTCAGGGCAGCTGTAGATTCATTACCTAAAGCCTCGATTGCATCCTTGCGGTCTTGAACCTCTTGAGCAATAGCATCTGGTAAGGTCTCATCAAGATTTACCTTATCAGCAGCGGTCATTACACCGGCCTTTTCCTTAGTTGCCTTAGGTATGGAAATATTATCTGTCCCCTTCATTTCATAAATACCCGTCTCTTCATTCTTTACTGAAGGTTGAGAAACAAGGTCTACATGTTCCGCATAGGGTACTGAATTGCGATGATAACTTACAAACTTTGGAGGAAGAGAATCGAACAACTTCTTATCGGCAGCTGATTGTACACCAGCCTTTTCGGGAGTTGATGAAGGCAAAGTAATTGGGTTCTGAACTGTAGTACCATCTTCAACATTAGTCTTAGTAGCAGCAATTCCCACTGTGGTTTCGTTAGGAGTAACGGCACCCAAAGCAAAGTTAGCGGTATTGATTCTGTCCAATTCTACCTTATCTTTCGCAGTCATAGTACCAGCCTTATCTGCCGATACTACCGGTAAATCGAAAGTTTCAGTAGTGTCATCATTCAACCCATTGTCCTTAGTTATGGTTACTGTAACCTTATCGGCATCGGATGCTGCTGAGATTTCTGTAATAGCATTGGGGTCTAAGCCATCAAGCTTAACCTTGTCTGCTGCAGACATAACTCCTGCAAGAGTTTGGGTAACGGGTAAAAGGTTTTTGGTTGCCTCTACCTCATCACCGTACTGGTTATTTTCCTGGTCCTTAGTAGAAGTTTTTACTTTGAATGTAAGTTGAGTATCATTACGAGTTATGGCACTTACATCCGTAACCATAGTATCAGGCAAAGCATCAGAGGTACCTTCTTCAGCTACCAGTCTTTCCTCATGGTCATTGGTAATTGACGTGAACTTGTTATCCAGAGCAGTATCTGCATCAGTCCTATCTTGGATTTCTTTATCAATACGAGCATTGATTTTCTTATCTTCTGCGATACGAGCAGCTTCTTCTGCATCAATATTATCCTGGAGAACTTTATCAGCAGCCTTTCTCTCTTCACTTTCTGTTTTGAGGTCAGAAGAGTTCTGGTCAATCTTTGCTTCCAATCGAATATCCTCAGCCTTACGAGCAGCGATTTCGTTATTTAACAGATCCGTAATGGCCGTATAATTACCATTGATATTATCCTGAATACCCTGGATTAATTCCAGGTTACGTTGGATATTAGCAGTATTCTGAGTTACCAGAGCATTAGTAGCATTCAGGGAAGTTAACAACTCTGTACGAGTTTCACTTACAAAAGTTCTCAGCTCATTTACCGTAGTAGTAAGAGTATTACTCAGGTTAGTGAATGATTGTTGTAAAGTATTATCTCCCTGTTCTCGTAAGCTCTTTTCAGCTTCGAGTTTATTCTCCAACTCAGTAAGCTTAGCTGTCATCGTTGCTGCAAAGTTGGGGTCATCACCGAGAGCCTTAGCAATCTCAGCCAAAGTATCAAGTACTTCTGGGGCAGAGCCAATAATCTTTTGAATTGCTGCCTCTACCTGTTCAGCACTCTGGAAATCTGAATCATTTAACAACTCTGATACCTTGGTAATGTAGTTTGCATGTTCTTCGATGCCATCCAACTTGGCATACAGCAAGTCAGTGAAGTCATTTGAAGAAAGTACTTTGCCATCTACCTTGTCTACCTTCTTTTCATCCATTGCCTTGTCAGCAGCAATTCGGTCTGCTTTTTCCTGAGCAATAGCATTATTAATAAGGGTATCTTGGTTAGCACGTTCTGTAGCTTCCTTATCGATGTTATTCTGTAATTCAGTATCACCAGCTAATCGGTCATTCTTTTCAGTAAGGATATCTTTGTTGATACCTGCCATATCGTCTTTATGGTTCTGAAGATTGGTATCAATCTTGGCCTCAAGAGAAGTCTCTTTAGCAATCGCTCGGTCTTTCTCTGCATTAATAGCAGTAGTATTGGCATTTACCTTTGCTTTTAATTCGTTCATAGCATCGGTATTACCTGCCTCTAGAGAATCAATACGAACTCCCAAAGCATTATCACCGGCAATACGATTTTCCTTTTCTTGTTCAAGCTTAGTGTTAAGATTAGCTACCTCGGATTCCAAAGCCTGCTTGGTGTTATCCAACTTAGCAGTGAATTCAGTACTCAAAGCTTTATCAGCTGCAGTACGGTCTGCTACTTCCTTATCTAGGTTAACTTGAAGAACTTGGTCTGCAGCTTTTCTTTCTACACTCTCAGTGTTAAGATTGATGTTGAGGGTATCTATACGAGAACTCAAGGCACTATCAGCATTGGTACGGTCAACGATTTCCTCGTTAATCATATCCTTAACTTCCTTGTAGTTATCACCTACAGTTTTGGTTAAGTTCGTGATTGCCTCTGAATTTCTTTCGATATTATGTTGGTTAGTGGCAATTGCAGTAGTGTTAGCATTTACCTGCTCAGTAAGCTCATTACGCAAGGTATTGATAGACTCTTGCATACTCAAGGCCAAGTCTGAAATGCGTTGGTTAACGTTAGCCAGGCTTTGAGTATATGCTTCATCTGCCGTCTTTCTTTCGGCAATCTCTTTATCCAAGTTAGCCTGAATTACTGCATCTGCATCTTTACGGTCTTGGATTTCCTTATTAAGGTTATCCCTTATAACTCCCAAAGCCGTATCACTGTCATCAGACTTATTATCAATATATTCTTTTAATTTAGCTTCAAGAGCAGTATCAGCATCTTTACGGGCTTGAACTTCAGCAGCTACCTCAGCACTGTTTGCTTCATCACCAGCAATACGGTCTTCGATTTCCTGGTTAACCTGCTCTGTAATTGCAGCCAACTTCTTGGTAATAGTAGTTGCAAAGTTGGGGTCATTTCCAAGAGCATCGGCAATTTCCTTAAGAGTATCAAGTACCTCAGGTGCTGAACCAATAATCTTTTGAATAGCCGCATTTACTTCCTCTTCAGTTTGGAAACCGGCATCATTTATAAGCTGAGAGAGATGGGTAATATAGTTTGCCTTTTCTTCTATGCCATCCAATTTAGCTTTGAGTATATCGGTAAAGTCGTTCTTAGTCAAAGAATAACCTTCACGTTTATCTACCTTCTTAGCATCAAGGTCTTTATCACCTTTTTCTCTAGCAGCAGCCTCGGCAGCAATAGCATTAAGCAATTGTTCTTTGTCTTCTACACCCTGCTCTTTTATATCCTCGATTTTGCGTTCGAGAACTAAATCCTGAGCAGCACGAGTAGTGGCCTCTGAATCTATATTGTTCTGTAATACCTGGTCTGCAGCAGTACGTGCTTGAGCTTCCTGGTCAATCTTACCTTGAAGAGCATTGTCTGCATTAGTACGGTCTGTTACCTCTTTAGAGATTTCATTGTGAAGAACTTGGTCCTCAGAATGACGGTCTACCTTCTCTTGGTCAATCTTACCCTGAAGAGCTAAAGTATCAGCCTGGCGATTAGTGATTTCTTCATTAATCTTAGAATCCAGTACGGTATCTGCATTGGTACGATTTGCAGTTTCTTCAGCAATCTTTGCCTCGAGTGCAGCCTTATCATTGATATGAAGAGTCTTAAGGTTATTTACACTTTCCTTAATCTCATTATCGGCAGCGATACGTTCATCTTTTTCCTTTTGAATAAGGTCCTTGAGTTCTTTCTCAAGTTCACCATTACCTTGATTTACCTTATCTTCAAGGTCTTTGATGTCTTCAGCATTCTTATCTACCTTCTTCTCAACTCGGTCGATTTCAGCTTTTAAGTCTGCCTTAACGGTATCAATCTTCTTATTGATTTGGTCTAACCCATATTCTAGGTTATCCTGAACTGCAGCTACTGCAGCACCCAGAGCAGCTTCGGCTTCCTTAGCACGATTAACCTCTTCGGTTAAAGCAGTACGAAGGTCGGTTAATTTATTAGTGATGGTAGTTGCAAAGTTGGGGTCATTGCCCAATGCTTCTGCCAACTCTTTAAGAGTATCAAGGGCATCATCAGCACCATCAACCAAATCACTAATCATCTGTTTAACTTCTTCCTCAGTTTGATATTTCAAATCATTCTCAAGCTGAGAAACTTTAGTGATGTAATTTGCATGTTCTTCGATGCCATCAAGTTTAGCCTTCAACTCATCGGTAAAATCATTTTTCGATAAGTCGTATCCTTCTTTCTTATCTACCTTATTCTTGATAGAAAGTACGAAGGCCCAGAACTCATTTATAGTTCCTCCAAAGCCAGCTTTAACAAAGTCATCATAGTAACCCTGTAATAACCGCTGGTCTATTTCTTCGCAGGTATAATACTTACTTACATACATATTTTATAAAATTTAAGGATTAATTACTGCACGTTGACGACCCAGTAAGAATTCCGAATCGATATCTCTGAATGGTTCTCCCTCTGAACCACAGAAGGCATTCATGGGTACGTCTGGATTTTCGGGGTCTACATCTCCACCGTCTTCAATATCTCCTCGAATACAAGCATAATCGGGAAGCTTATTTACACGGAATTTCATTACCTGGCCTATACCAGGATGAGGTATTATTTTATCCCAGATATCACCGAAGTAATCTTGAAAGCAGGTGACAAATTTGTTTCCGGTCATTGATTGAAATGCCGTTACATCATTGCCATTACCTTTCATTTCAATATGAACTCCAGATGTACCATTAAGGATAACCAGATTACTATCAAACCAGATTCCACTGGAAGTAGTAATTGGGGTCCACCTCAGTACTAACATCTTTGCCATATACTTTATTTTTAATCTACAAATTCGATTTGGGTATCTCGGTCTCTCTTTAGGATAACCATGAAAACTAAAGCCTCATCCTTTGCCTGAGCAGTCTGAGTATCTCCAGAAGGCTTATACGTTATACCATTAATTACAAACCTATCTTGTTCCCAATTAAAATCCCAATAACCTTCCGGTGTAAGATAACCGATTTGTTCTATATAAGATTTAGAAATTAGTATTGATAAGTTTTCATCATCCAATTCTCCTGAGACAGTTGCCTTATTGATTGGCCAGTTTCTGAAAGCATTGTAGTAACATAATGCTTCGATTTGGATGTTATAATATTTAGGTATACTGTCTTCGGCATGACTGAGAAGCTGATTAACATGCTTAGCCCAAGTTATGGATTGTCTACCAGCATCCCAATCTAAGAAGTCAGTGATAATTTTCTTGTATCTATCCCAAGAGCGGTTCTTTACCATTCTCCAGGGTTCTTTTGTCATAACTTAGTTAAGATTGATTTCTTACCACCTTTCACTGGAGCACTTGGGTTAGGTCCATCTAATACTCCAGGTTGCCTTCTGTTAACTACTTTAGGAACTACGGTTCTGAATACTTCATCACAGAACGGTAAATAGATTTCCAATCGTGAAGCTAACATACAAAGGTTCTTTCTTAATTCATCTATTAATCCACCTGGTTGCATTGCTTGAGAAAGTGTTTTCCATAGGGAACTTGTAGCATCTGCCAAGGTATCATAATATTGCACTTCAGTAGGCCCAGTAGTGATTTGTTTTATCCTATCACCACGAGCAAGTTCGGGTTTAGAAGTACCATCACCATTCTGTTCTTTGGTAGAGGTTAATTGGCTTAGGTATTCTGAAGTACTCGTTAATAAATTAAGTATCTTCACATTGAGAAAGTCCCATGCTGCCAATTCCATTATTAATTGGTTTTCTAGTGCTTCATACCATAATTCATCAGTATACTTATCTGCAGGAATTTGGTGATTTACTAGAGGACCAATATAATATTGCCATTTGGTGATGTAGATAGATTTATCTTCCCTGGTCATTCCCTCTGATATCTCTGAAGGAATGTAGTGGTCGATTAAGTTATATATTGAATCGGCTAATGCCGTATGCCCATAATCACAAACTACCAGAGTCTTATCTACGGTGATATCTAAACCATTCGAGTTGGTTACATGTAGGGTTACTGTATAGAAACCGGGAGTTTCATAAGAATAGGAAACATGTCTTCCACCATTGAAAACCTCTCCCTTATCATCGCCAAAGTCCCAGTCAAAAATGGATTTGGCCGGGACTTTGGATATGACTCTGAATGAAACTTCCAGACCTGACGTAACGTACAAAAAGTCCAGATTGTTATTCATATTAGTCTGTCTTATGTAATTTTCATAGATTACCCTTTAGAAGAGGATTCGAATTCTTCCAGCAAAGCCTGAAGAAGTGTTTCTACTGTATCATCTTTCTCGGCAACGATTTCATGAAGACCTGCTACCAGTTTCAGTTCTTCCAAGGAATAACCCTTTGCAAGTTTTTCAAGAGTCATACCTTTCTTAAACTGAGCATTCAGTCTCTTGTCCAACTTTTCGATGTCGGCCTCTGAATACTTTTCGATTTCCGATTTATCAGCAATGATAATCAGATGGCCAGAAGCAATTGCCTTTTGAATCTTCGGTGCACGGAATTGACGACGAGTAAGTTCTTTATCTTCTCCTCTACAAACGGTAATACCAGTTGATTGGTCATGAAAACTGTAAGCTCTTGGTCCCACAGTTACTGTATATTTATCTTTAGCCATATTTCCTAAGATTTAAAAATGATTAAAGAGAGGATGAGTCTTTTTAGTTACCCACCCTCTCAGGGAATTTATATAGATGAAACCGGACGGCCCTTATTATTCGAGGTTAACCATCAAATAGGGGTCTACGTTCATGAACTCGGGGAATCCGAATTCTGAGAACTTCTTGTCAGCAGCCAGCAACAGAGTTGCATCCTGGTACATCTTAGAGAAGCCAGTAGTCAAGCTTGCATAGATTGCCTGAGTCTGGTTAGAAACAATTCTTTCAGATTCAAGCATCAACTGACGAGCAGTAAGCTTAATCAAGGCAGCAGATGTATCAATCAACAGCAACTGCTGGTCGGGTGTACCCGGGTGAATATAGAAGTCAGCATTCTTGGGAACCGGAGACTTAACATTCAGTGTAGCTTCTGTAGTACCAGAATGACGGTCTTTGAATTCCGGCAAGTTCAGCATTTCGATTGCCTGGTCTTCACCACCAATCATAGTTTGGAAGTTACGTCCCATACGAGCAGCACGTACCCAAATATGCAGAAGGTCTTTGTAAGTGATACCGTTGGTTGTTTCGTATACACCGATTACCGGGGCAGACTCAGAGCCATCAGGGTTGTTACCATTGATAGCCACGTCCATAGCCAGAGTATCCAGAGCATAACCCAACTGAACACCAAAGTCACGAAGGTAGATTCCCAAGACATCGAGTGAAACGTAGTTACGAACTTCATCAGTAAGTTTGAAGCCTTTTCCGATTTTGAAGAGGCTAACTGATTTCTGTCCGAAGCTAACATCACCCAATGGGATGGTCTCTGCCTCGTTAACCTTTGCAGGAGCAGCATCTGACATGTTGACCATCGGCATGATTGCTTGCAAACCATTGATTGGTTGGTCAGATGCAATGATATTTGGATAGAACGGAGCCTGGCGCATACCCAATGTGATAGCAGCACGGATGATTTCCGGAACAATCCAACGAATATTCTGTTGGGGCATTGTAAAGATGTTCTGCATCGTGTCCACTTTTGGATTGATGCCCATCTTTTCAAAAAGTTCATCTTCTGAAATACCCCATTTACCGGTAACCAATTCTCCAAAAGTTACCTCTACAGGCTTCTTGTCCTGTGAACCGGAACGAACAGCTTCCAAGCTTCTTACCATTTCCGGCAGCTCATTCATAAAATCTTGAGCCTTCAACTTTGTAATATCTATTTTATTTTCCATAACTTCTTTTCTCTTATTTGATGAGTACTTGAATTACCTCATTTGCCTCTTCTGCTGGATTAAGGGCAATGAACTGGGTTGAAGTTGCTTGGTTAGCTTTTACGAATCTATCGTTAAGCAATTTTCCATCGGGAGTTACATAGCCAGCTTCGATATTTCCGTTTGATACCCAGTTACAAATCATGTAACCTTCCATAGCTACTGTTACCTCTACCGGGAAATTTCTTTGAGGTTGATAAGCAGGGTTAACGTTATCCGTTACTGCTACACCCAAATAAACTTGAGTAGCTGTATCAGTGCAAGGGTAAATCAAACCTTCTTCATTCAAAGCCACTGGCATACCCTGTACGATTTTCTCTCCAGCTTTAACATTGAAAGCCTGGTGCAATTTGTGTGACTCACTTTTGTAAATCACCGCTCTCGGAGTTCTTTCCCCAAAGAGAGTAAGTTGCTGAGGGTCGTTTACGATTTTAGTTTTTTCCATAACGCGGATTATTTATATTAGTTATTTGATTTTGTTTCGATACAAGTTATCGATTACATTCTTAGTACTCGGAGATTCTGAATTCCGTTGGGTATCAGTACCCTGGGTTCCAGTTTTACCCTCAGTATCATCTTCAGCAATTGAAGAAGCACGGTTGACATCCTTAGAACCACATTTTGAACAAGTGAGAGGGAACTTCTCTTCCAAGCGAGCTTGGTAATCCTTTGTCAAGGAAACAAGAGTAGTAATACCAGTAGTCTCGGCATTGAGCATCGTAACGATTGTCTCATCTACCTTATCACCCATCAACTTCTTGTAGGTTTCTACGGCATTTTCACGGAGAGAAGCAATGTGATTCTTTCCTACAGTTGCCATTTCCTTCAAGTTTGCTACTTCGGCATTCAGGTTGGTAATCTGTTCTGTAAGAGAAGTTTTCTCTGTAGTAAGATTATCTACCGAAGTTTGCAATTCGTTTCTGGATGATACCAAAGTCTGAATGCAGGCAATTACATTTTCCTGATTCATCTCTTTACCTTCTTCCAGGGTAAGCATGTTATCCCCAAAAAGGCTTTCAAGAAATTTTTGTAATTCGTTCATATTATTTTCGTTTGAATGATTATCCTTGGCATCATTATCATTAAAAGAACCCTGAGTATCGTTCTTTTCTTGATATGATGTTAAATCTGATTTATAATCAGTAAAGAAGTATTGCTTCGATTTATCATCTCGGTATTCTTCATAGGATGCCCAAGTTCTTTTGGCAAAGGTTGGGTTAATGATTTTACCATCCGAACCAATTTTCTGGGCAAATGAATCAGCACCGTGTGAAACCAGAGAAGTCTCAAGGTAACGAACAATCTCAGTAACCATTCTACGTACCATAACTCCCTTAGAGTCATAAGTACCAAGTTTCTGATAGAATTCGTTATCCTCCATTTGAGGATGTGATTTATCCCACTTGAATTGTACTGTGACCGAGTTACTGTGAATTGAGGGTGGTTCCATAAGTATACCTCTAGCAATCCTTGGATTGGCTTTACCATCAATTTTCAGAATACCGTTGATACCTGCAGGTATAGTGAAACTTCCATCTTTGTAAGACTCTTGCCACATTACCTGAGATACAGCACCAATAGCATTACCTATGTTAGTTTCATGGTCACAGTTTACTGTTTGACCAAGTAACATTTTCATAGAAGCTTTCAATACTCCATTTTGACCAAAGTCTGTAGGATTCCAATTCTTAGATACAATCGTTTCCGAAAGTAATCTGAACATAGGTTCAATGAACTCTTCATCCTTAGGAGTTAATTCCGATTTATCCAGGTTAGGATAATAGGTATTATAATCTATATCCCCTCCCCAAAATCCAAATTGAGCAATGGAGTCCGGTGTAGGATTCTTCCATTTATAGTAATTCTCTGAGAAAGTCTGGGCTCCCACTGCTTCTGGTATATAACCAGCCATAATGGTATGGCCTTGACCTATCACCATAGAATCAAGATGCTCTTTGTTTTTCTTTGTAAATTTACTCATCTTGCTTTAGTATTTTGGTCTCCTCGAGAAGGAGCCGGGTTATTCTTATCTCTTGACCTACGAGCAGATTGGTTTTTATCATCTTGCCTTTGTTTCTTCTTAGTTCCTTCTTGGGGGTCTGTATTACCTCCCTTAGCAAATTGGTCCTCAAGTGAAACTCTTGGTTCTTTCTCATCAGGAGAATCATAACCCATTGCCCAAGCATATTGCTCTTGGCTAATGATACCTGCCTTATACAATAAGTCAAGGTTCTGTATCTTATACTGAAGACCTTGTTGGATTTTAACTTCATCAGAAACTGTAGAAGTTCCCCAATCAATCTTCATTCCCTTATTATTAAAACCTGCCAGACGCAGTTCTAGAGAATAAATTCTATCCAATACATAAGCTACAATCATTTGGATATTCTTTAACTGGCTAATCATCTTAGATAACATTATGCCAGTTGCACCTTCACCAGTAGTAGATGATACCCCAATGATAGAGCCATTAACTCCCAACCCATTTGCTACAGATTGTTGGTTCATATTCCAAGGCTTCTCGATATTACCGAGCTCCTTAGTAGTAGAATTTAGTTTGAATTCATGGTCATCTATGTAACCAGCAACTACCCCATCCTTCATACCCTCTTTAACATTACGTTTGAGGATATTGAGTTCATGGTATAATCTGGATTCATAAGATTTGATACTCTCATTTGGCCTTTGTGGAGATTTCTGCATCTTAGCTTCTAAGAAACCAACCATACCACAAATCTCCATGATATGTTTGAAGTTAATCTTCATATCATTTTGTCCTTTGAGAGAATCCAATGCAGGCATAAATGGAGGAACTCCATAAGGTTCATCCGTATCATTGAACATACCAACATAGAAATAGGTTTCTGGGTTAAGCTTAATGTAATCTTGTTGCTTAACAAAGAAATTCATATTCTTTTGGTAAGGAGCATACACCCCATTTAATTCACGTTTAAACTTGATGTGTTCTGGCTTAAGGAATAATACAGTAGCCAAACCATCAAGTTTATCATTTGGTACTCCTTCTACGGATATTGCCCCACTTACAAGAAGTTGAACAATCATTTTATTAACTAAACCATCTATACCAGCAGTATATCTGGTCCATCCCTTGGTGGCTTTCTTAAGATGTTCTCTCATCTTTGAAGCCTCTTCATCGGTATTATTAGGGAAAGTTACTGTATGACTGGTGTTAGCTAACTTAAACATATCTTGCAATGCAATGCCCATATCAGGATTTACCTTATATAAATCCCGAATTAAAGGTATCACATCAACACGAAAAGAGGGTTCAACTAATTTAGTCAACCCTTGTAATGATGTAATTAAGTTATCGCTATCATCGTCAACTGAAACCCTACCAGGCGAAATCGATGTGGCAGGCTTTTCCTCTTTATTAGAGGATGTACCATTCTTGGGAGGGTCCTTCTTACGTCCCCAACCCCAACTAAAATTGAAGTACTTTTTCATCTTGGTTGTACGATTACGTTAGTTTTTCCTTTCCTTATGTGATTACATATTGCTTTTCCGAAGATGTCATCATCGGCATATACGTCTCCTTCAAGGTCTACATCTACAGCTGAATTATTAGCTCTATGTTTACCCATTGCAACAGGTCTGCCCAAACCGTCGTATATGAAGGTATAAGCTTCTTGTACAAAGAATGGGTCTTTAATGGTTACGTTATCTAATCGAATATCTTCTTCCAAGTTTTCTATTATCACTGAACGATTCTTTTGGGTGGTTAACCAACCAGGGGATTTATCCATTTCAGGTCTACTTTTACCCTTTTTCTTCAGCATCTTCTGGTAATAGTAAAGGTTAGGGTAGCCTTCATCTTGAAGCTTAGAAGTTACTGATAAACCAACGTCATTGGATTCTGGAGCTATTACTGCCCAGTTAAACAACTTCCCAGTATCACCAAGTAACTTAGCATAAGCTCCCACTGCCATTCTTCCCTTATATACTACTTGTTCTTCTCCTTGCTTATCCATACAAGTAAATGAAGAGTAGTCAGAAGCTCTACCAGTTGAAACGTCTGCACCAATGAAATATTCTTTATCTGGTTCTGGTTCGCAGAATTGTCGATATTGACCATTAAACCTCTTCTTAATAACCGGGTAATCACTAAGGCAGTCTTCGATAGCCTTAATATCAGCTAAGTCGAAGACTGTATTACCAGATGATAAGAAGTCACCATCAATTTCTTGTGCAGTTCGTTTTGCTCCCAAAGCAGAAGACATTTGGTTATACCAATTGATATCTCGTTCTGGGTGCATTTGCCAGTATAATCGAATTGGGTTAAAAGGATTACCTCCTGCAATGGCATCTACCCAAGTTGAGTGATAGAAATTACCAACTCCATAGGGAGTGGAATTGACGATGGCAGCTCCACCAGTAGAAAGAGTAGGGAATGCAGCAGCCCAAATTTGAGCAGCCCATCTTACTACTGCTGCCTCGTCAATTACCAGAAGAGAAAGGGATTCCGAACGACCGGCTTCGGATGATGTCGGAATAGATTCAATAAATGACCCATTATCAAATTCTATCATGGAAGCAGAACCATATTCTCCAGCTCTACCGTTAATTATGGGAGTTTGAAGATACCATGGAAGATTCTTGTACATGAACTTAATCTTCTTGAGCACCTTCTTAGCGGTTGTATCTTTGATAGAGATGATGTTTATCTTTTTGTTGGGATGGTACATCGCCAACCAAAGACAGTACATAGAAATAAGTTCTGTAATTCCTGCCTGACGGAACTTGAGAATGATGTTGAATCGTTGGGCAATGAAATTGTAGAGAACTGATTTCTGAAATGGGTATAAATCAAATCTTACCTTTCCTCTTACTGGATGTATCACATAGCAAAAAAGGCTAAAAAAGAAAACATCACTAGAAACTCGGGATAGGTTTGATAGCTCCTCCCGAGTTAATGTAGTTCTAGTTTCTGAGATAGTCTTTGCCATTACTTAAAAGTTATACGTTATTTGAAATTCGATGTCAGTACCCATCCCTGATTTTACCTTCGGGTAGTAAAAGGTATTGACTCCGAATTTGTAATTAAATCTCTTAGTCTTGATTGAAAGACCAGCTCCCATATCGAAGAGATTATTGAAAGGTCTGTATTTGCCATAGACGTATGGACTAAGTGATAACCTTGCAACTTTCTTTCGAGTTAATTGACCTTCATACCAGTTGTAGTTGTACTTATCTAAGTCGATTGGGAATAGTCTAGTTGAATAAGTGTTAGTCTCCTTATTGAACAGACTTAAGTTCAACTTATCTTTCTTCAAAACAATTTGAACCAGGGAATCTTGGTTACTGATAACTGGCTGCCTTAGCATGGAATCAGGAAAGAGAGTTGGCTGCTTATTATCATGAACTAAGATTTTACCTGGTTCAACTTTTTCTGAGTACTTCTTCTCTGGTTTGAAAGGTTTCTCTGTGTATACTGTATCTGGGATTTCATTGACCGCTAGTTCCAGGGAATCAACCTCTCGAGAAAGTTTGTAATTCCTGAAGCAAAGGTAAATAGTAAATCCTAGAAGTACAATGAACAAGGCATTCTTTAAATTCTTCATGGTTCAAAATTTTAGGAAAGTTCGTACACGCTAAGGATACTATCTAATCGGTAATCGCTTAGCGATTACCTTTATCGAACGAAGTGAGATAATATCCAAATATACTACTTACGATATGATATATGAATAGCTATATATACGCAGATAAATATATAGATATATATACGTAGTATATTATATATCTATATATTTCAAGGTACCCCAGAAACTTATATATAAGACTTTATATATAAAGCTAAAACTCAAGGTTTCTGGGTATTTGCCTTTTTGAGGCATTTTTTGAACCAGATTGCAATTTCAAACACGGAACCCTTGGCAATTGTGTATCTTGCCTTGTTAAGCCAATAATGGTGATCCTTAAAATCCTTTTCATAGGTACCCTGGTTTTCATGAAGGTAAATTCTGAATTTCTTTGGGAATCCCATGATTGCCTTGAAATCCTCAACCCCCAAAGGATAACCATCTGGTCTGAATTGCCTATCTGCAGGTCTTAGGGTTAGTGGAGGTTTATCATACTCTAATCTGTATACTCCCGGGAGAGTACTCATCTTTGCCGTTTTGATAGGCCATTTCTTTTCATCTTTGAAATCTCTAACCCAAAGTCGATGTATCTTTGCTACAGTTAGATTCTTTTTCTCAGGCAATTTTCGATAATCATACATTGCCAGAGTTTTACTAATCCAAGGGATTTGATTGGTATCATTTTCCTGAGAGAATGTGAGTGGTTTAAGTAGATTTCTAGTAATTGTTGGTTTTTTTACTTGAAATACTTCATCAAAAGCATTCAAGTATTTCTTACCAGTCTTTTGGTGTACTCCAATGATGAGTAATCGCTTCCTTGACTCCTGAGAGTTTCCGTAGTCTAAAACGGATCTTTCGTGAAAAATTAATTTATAGTCTTTGAAGGTTTCCTCAAAGAAATCTTTGGGAAGCAGTGTTAGCAGTCTTGGTAGATTTTCTATAAGAAATATCTTAGGTTTATACTCGAGTATTGATGCAATTACTAGATTGAGACTACGGTTATCCTTGGGATTACCCAATTCCTTTACCTTAGATAACCTCATTACTGAGGATGCTCCACAGTCAGGGCTTGATATAATTATGTCTACTTTTTCATCAAATTCTTGCAAACAAAAGCCCTTATAGAACGGTATATCCCCAAAATTTAATTTCCATTGTTCTTCGCCCGGAGTGTGGAATACTCCCCTTATCTCTATGTTCCCTAACAAATTCTTCTTAAAAGGGAACAGGAGTGCACCCTGTCCAGCGCACACTCCCAATATCCTTAACTTTCTCATTTCTTATAACTTCTCAATTTGATGTACTTAATCCAAGCAAATGGTTTACGGTCTTCCAGATAGTTCAGATTCTTATCATTGTTGTGAGCTTCCTCTTCGAAACTTACATCATGATACCTTTCGTTCTGTTTATCCCACTTGGCAAAGCATAGGATTATAAAGTATTCTATACCATACCAGATATAGAAAAATCCCAGACCCAGGATTAGTACCCACCAAAGTGAAAAGTTAAATAATCCACATAGTACTAATCCCAGTACTAATCCAATAACACTGCATTCCATTTGTTGTACTTGATGAATACACTCATGGTTTATATCATCCATGGAATAATCTTCTTCATCTTTCTTAAAGAAAGAGTTATACAGTAGAGTAACTGCTGTATAGGTTGGGAACAAAATCAATTTTGCTACCCAGCTGTTAAAGTGACATCTTTTCATAATTTATCTTTGAAGTTTTCGTAAGCATTTCTTAACTTTTGGTCATAGGCATTCTGGGCATACCCAGGACCATTATACTTCTTGGCAAAGCCAGCCCAGTCTTTTGCTTTGAGTTCTTTCAAACAACCGGAGTTATACATGAAGTGATACATTAATTCTAGTTGATTTGCATGAGATTCTGACACCTTGTGAACAAAATCATAGACATCTTTACATCCACAGAGGTTGTGATTGAAGCCCATAATCTGGAACATCCCCCAACTTGCAGACTTTAATGCACATTCTTCGTCAATTTCTTTGGCTAATTCGAGTCTTTTGTACTCGTGTACACCTCCAAGATACTTCGATTTATCCCATTTAGAGAAGAAAATCGTAGAGTATTTCTTACAAAGGTAAGCTAAATCTCTGTCAGGGAATTTCTTATGTACTTCTTTGTACATAATGTGACCCTCGAAGAGAATTTGAGGCCTACCATCAGCTAAAAACCCGTCTCTACCAGCTGCTTCTACCAATTGAACAGCCTTCAATAGAGCAGGTTCTAGACCTAAGCGAGTAGCAAGGTCTTTAATCATTTCATTTGTTAGTTTATCCATAACTTATCAGTTTTAATGGTTCAATTTTAGTAACAAAAGTATTGCTTATAACCCATTTTTAAGATGTTTCGAGGTTCTATTATCATATATAACTTATAAAATAATGCAATATGAATAAGACAAATCGATGCCGAATATGTGGCAAACCTATTAATTTAGAGGATTTTGACTTGAGTAGAGAGATTCCTAAACTTATGAAGGCTCAGGATGTTTGTTATAGCTGTGCTTTTTGGTATACTCGATTAGAATATGATAAAAAGCTTGAAAAAGAGAAGAAAATTGCAGTGATTACTCCCGATTATTCTCATTGGATAACCCGAGTACCTGGAGATATTTTAATGGTTCCTTCAGCTTTCGGGGGAATTTACCAAACTAAACTCCAACCAGTCAACACTTTGGGAGTTATTGAGAAAGATAGAGAGAAACTCTTTATCATCCGATATAATAAAATCACTCACCAGGGCACTATACCAGAGCATCTAAGAAAACTTTTTAGAGTAAACGGGGTAATTCTATCTCCACAGGAATACAAAATGCTAGAGGATTACCGGGGCAATGCCTATGAATTTATTAAAAATAAAATAGATAATGCAATAAATAAAGAATAATTTTGTATATTTGCATAAAGAAAATTTCTAAATAAAATAGATATGAAAAAAGAAAAGAAAGAAACTAAAAAGCTCAAAGAAGGTGATGAAGTTATCTTCGTATTATCAGGAAGATCAATCACAGAGAAGGTAACAGTAGAATCCATTGATAAGAAAGGTGGATTTGCAATGCTCAGTAACCGGGTAAAAGTTGCAAGAACTCTTGGTCCTGATGATACATATCCAAGATTGGATGGGCAAAAGGGAGAAGTTCTTCCTCTCACGGAAGAAAATGAGAAAGCATACCTTGCATACAAAGCTTATTTCTCGATTAAGAGAAATATAGAATTCCTTGATAGGGAAATGAAAAGTATGAAAGATACCGATGCTTTCAATATGATGATTGAATTTGATAAGAAGCTTACCAAGATTATTAACAAATACCTCAAAGAACAATGACTACTGTATTAGCAATAATTTATTTGGTATGCTTACCGTTCACTGTATTTTTTGTAAGGGCTTGCTTGGATTATTTACCCTATACTCACAAAATACACTCTCTCGTTTTATTCATCTCGGTATGGATAGTATTACCTCTATTTCCGATTTATCTATTAATCAGATACATAAAATACAAATTACTATGAGATACTTTTTTGACAGAGATGGTAATTATGCTGGGACATCAATGCAAGGGTGGGAGATTCTTCTCCTACTCTTGTTCCCAGTTGCTTTAATAATTTTCCTCGTATTCTTACCCTTCTATGTATTTCATAAATACAGTTCTAGAGAAGAGGATAAAAAATACGAGGAAGAACATCCAGAAATACTAAAAGTAGATTCTTATATTACCTGCTGGTATCCCTGGCATAGGTATTCTGTTGCATATACCCTTACTTTAATACTCTGGGTAATTGCTTTTATAATTGGGATATTATCTTAATACAGGTATTAAGTTGGAGCTACCCAATAAAAATTCAAATCTAATGGATATTTTTAGTGGGGTTAAAAGTTGGAGCTACCCAATAAAAATTCAAATCTAATGGATATTTTTTAGTGGGGTTAAACCTACTGGAGAGTATAGGAGTATCACTGCTAGCAGAGGGAGTTGAAACTTTTGTAAGAGTATAGGAACCCAATCCAGTTGTTTTTGTTGTAAAGTATGAATTACTTGGTAAATCGTAGTTAGGGCTAAAAGCATCACCATTCTTATCAAGGCAGGACCAAGACAGCATGTCGAGATTTACGGGGTACAGGTTAGAAATATAGACATTAATAGCATATCTATTTTGATTTACTATCCAATTCTTATATCGGGTACCGGCAGCCATAGATCCACTTTCGCCACTAATATTGGTGGTAGTAACAAAAAAAGCACTTGTGTCTACTCCATTGATGGTTATAGGATTAAAACGTATTTCCCAATATTCTTTTTCTTCGGGAGTAGTAAGGTGTAGATTTATTTTATTACCCGATTCATTTTGTGTAAGTATACAAAGCCCAGAAGTACCGTCATTTTGTGCAGTAATCCGAATCTGATTGTTACTCTTGTCTTCTTCTAAAAGATAGTCAGAGTTATTGATGCTAGCAGTATATCCAACACCAATAACTCCAGACATTTTACCATTTACATATTTAGTTTTCTGGGATTGGATAGTCCATTTCTCAGAGTTACCCTGTCTTATTTCTGCATATACATCTTGGGTAGATCTCCCCCCACCTAATTTAAGAACTTTATTTTCCATAATGTATAATGTTTTTAGATTGATACTGTTCCTCCTGCACTTGGTACTATAAATGACCCCTCTGATATCCAGGTAGCACCTGATTTAGTATATACAGCTACTTTATCTCCAATAGTACATTCTATTCGAGAACCAGGTTCTGAGTCATTGGCATAGAATGGGATCTTCATAGTAGTAGTACCAGTTGCTGAGAAACCCTGTATATACGTCTGACCTGAAGATGATGTATTCTGTGGCCTAGCTCCCCTGCCAAAGAGATAGTAGCCTGTACCTGTGGGCAATCCAGAGAGAGTGAATGTTGAAGCCCCTTGTGACTTCTGAGTTACTGTGAGATTGATTTTGTTACCAGATCCATCCTGGTTAAATATCAGAGTAGTAGACCTTGAGGACCCAGTATTTTCTGAATAGTTAATTTTTACATCTAAGTAACCATCTCCAACGGTAACTCCTCCCCAAGTAGCCCAACTTACGGAGGTTGAGCCCAAAGTACAAGAGGGTGTAGAGGTTGAAGCTACTTTGCCATTTACCAGTTTCCTTTTGAGGAAAGTGATACGGTAGGTTACAGTACCACCATCTGAAGATACAGTATCTGTACCTGTATCGGTAATTGCACGTGCTAGTTTGAATAATGTTTCTTCCATATCTTTTTATAAGTTTTTGGTTTATAGAAAGAACTTTGATATCGCCAATACCAAAGGGATAATCCGAAGTCTATGATATTATATAATCAATATAAAGAATTATGAGAAAGTATCAGTATCAGATTTACTACCATATAAGCAGAGGAAGGTACTTCATTAAGATTAGGTATTCTTTCCTGGGATTGGTGTTTTGGCTTACACTTAGAGATAAGAATTCGAGTAATATAGAAACCTTCCTTGATAAGGATAAGGCAATTGAAAGGGCAGAAGATTATTTAAGGTATTTATACCTAAAGAGAAAAAATAGTAGGGTGTTAAAGGTTACTGGGAGAATAGATATTACCAGTAGGTTAAAATCAGTGAGGGAGGATTATTAAGAGGGTGAAGGTTGAAACAATTAGGGATGATAATGAAAAGAGAATCCTAAGATGCTCTGAAGGTAATCGGATTTGGTATCAGATGTGGATTACCCAATTGGATATGATTTGTATAGAAAGGTACTTTGATGGGTATGGTGAAGTTAAGAGGTGGTGGTTAAGGAATCTTCAACAGTATTATGTTTTCTTTTATGAGAAGAAAGGTGGTAAGGTTCGAGGAGTTCTTGGGAAAGATAGGACTAAGGATTTAATTCGTGCTATACTTTAATTAGTTGCCAGGGATGTTAGGTCTCTGGCTTCTTTGTGTGTTATGTGGGCATGTGTGGTGTGGGATATCTTGGCATGCCTCTAATACGAGGTGTCAAAAAGTTGTGGTACTAAAATGTGTATTTGCCTTCAAGGTACCCCTTAATGTGAGGGCTTCGAAAGTTGTGGTAGTAAAAGGGGAGTACGGTTCCCTTAAATTTAACATTTAAAAATAAAAAGTAAGGGACAAACATTTTTATTTATCCCTTTGCTTTCTTTCAATCTTTAAATGTTTCGTTATCGTCTTTCAAAATTTCTTTTGTGTCTTTATAGCATTGAATAACTAAATAAATTATTCCAACAAATAAAAATATATTTAATATCATAACTTTTATTTTTTAAGTGAGTAGGGAAATATTTCCCTACTCTGATTTGTTTTTATTTCAAGGAGTTTTTCACTATTTCAAGCCCTTTTATTAGAATTGCTTTCTTTTCTTCTTTTGTATTTTCGCTTGCAATAGAATTAAATGAAAAATCATTTAATGTATAGACTTGTTTATAAAAATCTATAAAGCCCTCAATTAGTTTTTTATCTGCATTGTTTGCAATTGTGGAAAGAAAATTGAAAGTTACATTTCTGAACTTTTTACGTAATGATTTGATTTGCTTTTCGTTTGCACCCTCAAAAAGTTCTTTTTTGTAAATTTCTGTTTTTGTCCCTAAAGAAGTTTTGAAAAGACCCGCATTTTTTTCTTTAACGCTTTTCAATACGTCTAAAGCAATTAAACTATTTGCTTTTGCGTTTGCACTTGCTTTTTCTACATTCACGTTATTAATTTGCTTTTTCATAATTAAATTGCTTGAAAGTTTTATTATTTATTATTTTTATTACCTTTTCAAATAGACTTTCAAGACTTTTTAAACTATTCTAATAAGGTAGTATTTATTTCATTTCTGTATTGCAAAGATAAGAACTATTTTTTAATCTACAAAATTTTTAGAAAATTATTTTCTTAAAAAGTTTTAAATAAAATTCATTCAAATATCGTTTTGTTTTTCTCACATTGCAAAGATACGAACTTTATTTTAATCTACAAACATTTTCAAGAAAAATTTTTGAGAAAATGAATAATTTTATTTTCAAAATTATTTTTGTGAAAAATTCATAAAATAGAAAATATTGTGCACTTAATATTTGCACTTAATTTTGGGGGTTCACAAGGGTAATCTTCACACGCCTTGTAGTGGGCATATATGATATGTATAAGGATATTCCTATATGGCTTATGCCTGTCCTCTTGAGAGTGTATTATATACCTGTATATTGAAGGCCCTTAATGGACTAGGGTGATAAAGAATTAAGGCCGATTAGCTATATCCCCTATTATTGCCCTCTATAAACCTATTAGGTCCTAATTCAATAAGGCCATATAGGGACTATGGTAAGCCTATAGAGATTATGATAGCCTATAATGGCTTACTAAGTTAGCGTAAGTAAAAACCCAGGTACCTAAGTTAGGCCTGGGGTTAATTAGGTTAGTATTCGCAATATTCTCGTTCAAGGTATATATTGAGATCCTTGAAAAGTTTTATACCAGGTATAGGACCATCCTTTTCGTCCCAAATCTCGAATTCGATAAATTGGGTCTCATAGCCTTCTATATCTGAAATAGAGAGAAGATAGTTCTGGCTTGGGTCAAATTCTTCAAGGAAAACCCCGATAGTAGCCTTAATCCTAATAGGGTGAGTATTAGTAATGCCCTGTACGATTTGTGTTAATCGGTTTGATAATTCTTCTGTGTTCATGGGTAAGTGAGTTTTAAGTGATTATTATTTTTATTTCTCACTGCAAATATAAAGACTTTATTTTAATTATGCAATAACCCTAATTGCCTTCATAAGTTATTAAGGGCCTTGAGTTATATTTGCCTAAATCCCCAGAGGCCATGAATGGAGATTGCCCTTTACCTTCCCTACCTATAACATTATATAATACCTAATGGCTCTCGGTAATTTAGGTACCCCTAAATCACAAAATTGTCCTAGAGTTCTGCAAATATCCATAATATAAATACTAAGCAAATAAAATACAGAGTTACTAGGAATATTACCTAAATATGCCCCTTGAAGGCCTTAAATCCTATAAACCATTTAGCCCTAAAACCTAACAAATAATTTGCCTTGATTACCAAATCTTATTACCTAACCCCAACCAATACTTATTATATAATACATAATATAATAACTTGGTGAAGGCAATCAAGGTAAATTGTGATGGCCATTAATGGACGATGTACTAAAGCTATACTACCTACATACATAGAAGCTACATAACATATCTGTATTATATAATCCCCTACCTTCGAATTACCTTGAATGCAATCTATATATAATACATATAAAGGGTACTCAAGGCAATCGGATTTAGGGGCCATTAATGGTCGGATTTTGTGTACCTTTTAGGCCTTTTTGAGTTTGCCTTTAAAGTGTGTAGTAGAGCTATATGGTATAGTGGCTATATAGTGAGTTGAGTGGCTTTGTATAGTAGAGGGGTTATCATTTGCCTTGTTTGCCTAAATCCCCAAAACCCCCGGCGAGGTACCTTGATATGTATTATGGTATATTGATCATGTATGTAGTATAATAAGGGGTATATGTGTATTAGGTATTTTATTATATGTACCTTAGTTAGGATGGTAGCTTAGTTAGGCTCTATATGATTTTCTTTTTATTTTTGTGTTGGGTAGGGGAGTATTGGGTTATAGGTGGGTTAGTATAATCCTATATGTGTAGGATACTAAGATTAGTGATGAGGTGTATAGGATTAGTATTAGGGTTTGTGATATTATATACCTTAATTTGTTTGTTGGGTGGGAGTGCTTGTAGGCTTGGTATATTTTCTCATTGCGTATGAGGGTTAGGATGGTGACTACGGATAGGATTATTCGGATTATGTGATAGATGATATTCATGGTAGTGATATTATATCGATTATGGTTATATCTGTTAGGTTCACTTTGAGGATTTCTCTTAGCTTTAGCCTTATGTAGGTACTATGTTTATGCCCTGGGTTTATTTCTTGTTTGGGGTACCTTAGGTATGGGTTAAGTTCCTCAGTTCTGTATGGGATTACCATTTCCTCTGTGAATCCCTCTGTGTATTCTTTAGTGTGACCTGGTACCTCAAAAGATACCAGGAATTTCCCTTTTGTTAGCATGGTTTTATTTCATTGGTTAGGATTCTTATATCGGTATACTGATTCATGTATTCCCTTTCTGATGATATGTCTAAGCATTTACATGCTATGTAGTGACCGTACATTGATATACCTGATTCATATCCTTGGTCTTCATTTAGGAAGTAGGCTAATTCTTTCCTATTGATTTCGATTACGGGGTATGGAGGTTCTCCATTGGTTGCTTCCTTATCGAAAGTAGCAAAGTCGTAAGTATCCGTATTATCAGTCATGGTAGCAAATATTTCTATTAGCCAAGTAAAGTCCTCTAAAGGTACTTTATCTAGCCATTCCCATCCGATTGGGTAATCGTTTATTGTTATGATTGGTTCCATATTATATGTCTTTTATGGCAGTGGTAGTTTGAATGAATTTTATCTCTTGGGATTCAAGGTGAACATATTCGAAGTATTCTTGGATTTCCTCAATGGTGTTGAATACCCTATCTGGGGCGTATACTCCATTTACTGCAGCTATGATTTCTGATTTAGCCCTGTTTGGGTCTTCTTGAAAAGAATGATAGCAAAGACTTATTTCATTGCAGTTATCGCTAGTATCTTCGATGATGACTAAAGTTGTTAGTGTTAGTTTCATGATGTTAATTGAGTTGAGGGTTAAACTTTGGTTTACCTAATAGTACGATATGTGGGAGTTCATCTTCATCCAGGATTCCAAGTATAAGATACATATTAGGGTCTCTTGGTATTTCGAAGTAGAATCCCGGTTTAGGTTCATCTCCATTGAATGATACATGTACTATTTTGGTGTTTTCTAGTAATCCATTTAGTTGTACATGGGATAAATAATTGCGAATAGCCGTATGAGGTTCTTCGGGATTGTTATCCCATATAGTTAGCATATCGTTAAACCATTCGGGATGGTCGCATAGTTTGATTAATTGGTTTTTGATGTATGGTGTCATAGGTTATAATATTTTGATAGGTCTTCGATGAATTGTTCCTCTTCTTCAAAATAGTCCTGGTCTAATACATATTGAGATACGTAATGATGATAGAGTGGGCCAAATAATAGGGTAAATAGTTTACCTTTTGCTTCATCAGCAATTTGTTGAAGTCCATCGTCTTCTTCTTCTGAAAGTTCAAAGATTTCGTTTATTATTCGGTCATTGGCAGTTTTCCAAGTTTTTACCAGTTCCCTGGCTTGTTCATGTATCTCTGAAGGTAATGAGTCTAAGGTATGTTTAAGTTCTTCGGTAATCATAATGTTATTTGTTTATGGGTTTAGCAATTACTGATATGAATCCTTGTGGATATAAGGTATACATAATCTGATAGTTCCCTGTGGGCAAGAAGACTTGCATTATGTTTGCAAGTAATGGGTAGATTTTCCATTGGTTTTCCTCTAGAAAGTTATTCCAGTCATCGAATTCTTCTGGATAATTACCTGATAGTTGGATATAATACTGTTCTTGGTCAGCAATAAATAAATTAGTTACTACCTGGATTTCGTCTGATTCCTTTTTATATTGGGTAATTGGGTACCAAAGTCCTTCGGTTTTCCATTTATTGAGTTGGAACAGAGACATGCCCTGTTCCAGTACGTTGAGTAATTTATATAAGTTTACCATAGTGATTATTTATTTAGTTGGTTAAATAATTCTGATACTGCAAGTTGTTGGAAGATTTCTGTTTCCCTGTGGTCTGATTCCCATTTTTCGATAGCATTATAAATGCTGGTATATTGGGATATCATGTCCTCATCTTGTTCATCGTCTTGGATAAATTCCCGGAGATGTTTTTTGAGTCCGGTTATGATATAATCCTGATGTTCTGGGGTTAATTGAAGGATTCCGAATAAGATAGCCTCTACCTGTGAGGGTGAATAATCATAATATTGGTCGTCGGCACCCTTTGTTAAGTCCATGTGAGAAATAATGTTTTCCCGGAGATTTTCGAAGAGAACTTCCTCTGAAGCATATGTGATGATATATCCTGAGATATAAGCAGCAAAAGGTTCATCCTCTAAGTCGATTGAGTAAACCTGGATATTGGTAGCTTCCTTGTTAATATAAAGACCATCGGTGTAATCATAAGTGTAAAAAGGATGAGAAGCAAGCAGTTCCCGGATGGCCTCTAAATTTTTTAATTCTTTCATAACGTGTCTATATTAAAATTATTTGAGAAATATTTCTCACTGCAAATATACAAAATTATTTCTAAACTTGTTCTTATAATTATTTTTATTTTTATAAATATAGAGGTTCTGGGAGGTGTTTTGAGTGCCTCCCAGAAGATTTTGTTAATATAATTCATCGGCCAATAATGGTTCCTTGGGCTTATTTAATTTCTCTTTAGAACGTCTTGTAGCCCAATTCTCGTAGGGTTTGTAACTGAAGGTACGTGTTGTTTCATCGTATGCAGCATATACCATTTGTTTACGGGATATTCTCCTTCCGTAAGTTTTCTTAAGATTAGCAAACCAATCTAGATACTCCTGTAAAGAGTTAAAGATTTCTTTGTGCCCGTCTAAATCATTTTTAGGACGGGTCTTCCATGTTGCTTCTATATAGCATTGGTGTAGGGTAATTGAAATAAAGTATCGGCACCAGCTACCACCAAAGATAGTGCCCGTGGAGAATTCTATCTCCCGAGCAACTAATGGACTAACGTTATACTTTGTCATGCGATTGAGAAATTAAGTTGGAAAATCCAGTTGTTTCTATCGAGTTGATTGAATGATATGAACCTCCCATCGTTATCGGTAAATTCATTCATGAATTGAACTGCAGCAGATGCTAATTGCC
>OJAI01000103.1_pt1 | contig 60498 bp, 62 predicted proteins | sample 1588891 | NCBI WGS metagenome assembly OJAI01 (sample SAMN03283255) | human gut metagenome | biome: human-associated habitat; material: feces | host: Homo sapiens | place: USA | collected 2013 | reverse complement strand
GCAGCCGCCGGAGCGGTGCTTAAGCCGTCAGGCGGGAATTGTGCGGTGTTGCCTTTATAATTATTGTAAATTATACCACCGATAAGCCGCCTGCGTCAATTTATGAGGGAATTTAACAGAGGGAGATAGAACTTTCTCCATACTATGTATAGAAATGCACAACTGGACTAAAAAGCAGAGAGCCATCCCCGTAAGAGGATAACTCTCTGCTATTTTTGTAAAGCCTTTTCTGCAAGTTTGGTGTCAATGTGGTGTCAAATCAGCCAAGCCAGGTTTATAAAAGGCGTGGAATCAATGCTTTTTAGTCGATGGGCTTCATCGTGGGGAATAAAATTTTGCTCTCTCCATCCCGCCCCATGCCGCTCCGTAGTGCGCAAAATCCGCATAATTGCTGGGTTTTTGAAACTATTTATCATTCGTCCTGTGTCCTATTTGACCGTCCGCTTCACTCGAAAAGTTGTATAAAAATTGTAGTTGTTTGTAGGCATATTTTTTTGCGAAAAAGTGTATCAGCTCCAAAATGTCAAAAATTGGATAAATTTTCCATGAAAAGGACTGGCACATTGTAGAGCCATGAAGAACATCCCTGATACTGTTTCTTTATCGCTTTTAGCCTATATTATAAGGTATCAATGCTAAAACTGCGGAAACCAGCAATGCACAAACTGCTTATTTGCAGCTCATACAAATATGAGTATACCCCCATCAGTTATTCAAGTCAACATTTTTCAGCGAACTACTTGTCTGCATAAAAAACTAGGAGGTTCACTATGCCAGAATACCAACTTCAAATCAAACAAGTGGTAGATTACCCACGATGCCGGATTTATCGTGAGTTCATCCACAAACTGATCAACGACCGGAGCATCCGCATAAACGGAGGCTCCGGCCTTTTTCATTTTACTGTACTTTGCAGCTATGCAAACTTCCGCACCTCATACCGCCGTATTGACGGGATCAGTTATACAGTCTCCCCCGGCGAATGGGTCTGCACCGTCAAGGAGCTGTCTTGCTGGTTCCGCACCCGCTTTCATCGGCAGGCACTGTCCATGCTGGATACCCTTCAGAAGCAGCACTTGATTTCCTATACACTGCTGGGCCGTGGCAACGTAGTCAAATATAAAATCCTCCACTGGGCCCGCCACAATTCCGCACTGGAATACAATGCCCCCTGCCAAAAGGATACCGGTTTTTTCTTCCTGCCAGTCTCTGTTGCCCTGGAACTGGTCAGCTCTGCCCGCTGCTCTGAAATGGACATCGTTCTGGATCTGTGGGTATCCGCTGTCTACAACGATACGCAGGTGCAGGGGTCAGAGGTCGGTCCGGTAGCCTACTTTCGCAATGGTACAGGAAACCCGTTGGTCAGTTATACCGAGCTTTCCTGCCGCTGGGGGCTGTCACGCGCTACCGTATGCCGGATACTGAAAAAGCTGGACGGTCTTGGGTATATCTCTATCATGTCGTTTCCCGGCCGGCATGGAAGCGTGATCTACCTGCAGAACTACCTGTCCACCATGTTTGAGATTTCCGATGTTTTAATCGACAAGGAGGAAGTTGCCATGACCTTAAACATTCATCTGGAGCTTCCGGAAACTGCTGAAACCGAAGAGAGCCATTCTATCTCTGAGCATGAGGTCATTGTTTCGGATGCACTTTCCAGCGTTTCAAAATCGCACATTGAAACGATACTCCGCAAGATGGCTGACATCCTATCTACGCAAGGGATTTCCTGCTTTTCTTGCCCACTCTCCCGCTATAAGTTATATCCCTTATCGGACGACTGCTGGGAAGAGTTGATTCCGCGTGCGCGAGGGAAATCTACAGTCCACTTTGGTCTGACCATCCTCTGCGGCACAAATACTTCAATCGCCACTTTTGAACTTACACTCACTCCCTCTGAGGAGCACGAAAATAGGAGGAACCTGAAATGAGAAAATTTGTTGAACCTGATGTTGCTGATAATCCCCTGTACCATGATACCTGGAAACTGCTGAAAAAATACCGGGATGTTGTGTGGAGCCTGGAGCTTTCTGTCCAGCATGTCCGCACCAAGTTTGAGATTGAGTATGGTACCTCCATTGAGGATTTTCTGGATTCAGTCTATCTGGCTGGCGCTGATTTGGCCGGAAGCGACATCGAGCATCATGCCAAATGCATTGAACGCAGCCACAAAATGCTCAAGCTGCTGGATTCTGCAATCGAATTGCTGCGTACCAAGCACAAAAACGGTGAGGCATATTACTGGTTGCTGTACTACTCCTTCCTCTCGCCGCAGCAGCTCAAAAATGTTGAGGAAATTATCGAGACCCTGCGACCGCATATCCGCGACATCAGTTTCAGAACTTACTACCGCAAACGCCGGGAAGCCATTGAAGCCCTCAGTTCCGTTCTTTGGGGCTATACCTCCAAGGACAGTTTAGACATGCTGGAGCAGTTCTTCCCAGAGCCAAAATCATCTTCCGGACAATCGGGCAAATAATTGGCACAATTCGGGAACAAAATTGGCATGGTTCTGCTCTTTCAGTGTAAATACCGATGTGTTAAACTGAATATGCTCAAACTTGCACCCAAAACCGAACAGGACAGTAACGGCACCTTTCATCAGGGTGCTTTTTTGCTGCCCAGATGGCCGCCCGGCCATTTGAAAGCCCACATTTGTTTTGACAGGTGTGGGTTTTTCTGTTCCCTATTGAGCATCAAAAAATCATTCAGAATTGGAGGATCGCAAATTGAAGAAAACGAAAACCCCTCAAACTCCGCAGCTTCAGGAGCCGGATACCCAGTTCAAGCGCAGGCTTTCGCTGCCCAAAGTGGCTTACAGCGCCTTCCTGTGTGTGATAATGTCCATGATATTCTGCCAGCCGGCTTATGCGGCAACAGATGTATGGACCAAGGCCAAAGAGATCATGCAGGATGTATACACCCAAATCCTTGCCGTCTCCACTATCGCCGCCATCGTCACTGCTTCGGTAGCCTTGCTGCTCATGAACTTCTCCCGTTCCGGACGGACGGTGGATGAAAGCCGCGCCTGGCTCAAACGAATCTGTATCACCTGGGCTATCCTCAATGGCTTGGGCTTTATCATGGCGTATGTGACGCCGCTCTTTAGTGGCGGACAATGGACAGGCTGATTGACCGTCTGACTGCTCGCTGGAAAGGAGGCTTGCATTTATGGGCATTTTAGACGGCATAGTGGAATGGATCGCAGAACAGGTAATGGCCGGTCTTGATCTGGTGACCACATCGGTTTTGGGTGCGCTGGGCTGTGATATGGCTGTATTTCTGCGTTATTTTCCCGCTGCAGAGACTATGTACTCTGTTTTCGTGGCTCTGGCAATCGGGATCATCCTGCTCAACTGGGTCTGGCAGTTATTCAAAAACTTCGGTCTTGGCGCAGGTGTGGAAGCAGAAGACCCGGTAAAGCTGAGTATCCGTTCCGTTATTTTTATCCTGCTGACGCTCTTTTCAGATGAAATCGTCAATATTGTTCTTACCATCGGCGGCACCCCCTACCACTGGATCATGGAGTCCGACCTTCCTGCATTAAGCTTTGCAGACTTCAATTCCGTGATGCTGGTCATCATCGGTGTGTGTGCCAATGGGGCTGTGGCGCTGATTACCTTGATTTTGGTTCTCATCCTGGCCTGGAACTACCTAAAACTTCTGTTCGAGGCAGCCGAACGGTATGTGCTGCTCGGTGTACTGGTCTACACGGCTCCTGTGGCTTTTTCTATGGGCGCCAGCCAGACCACAGCAAACATCTGGAAATCCTGGTGCCGGATGCTTGGCGGTCAAATTTTCCTATTGGTCATGAACGCCTGGTGCCTGCGCCTGTTCACAAGCATGGTGGGGTCCTTCCTTGCGAACCCGCTTTCGTTGTAAGGAGGTCTTATCCTTGAAGAAACTCAAAAAATTTTTGTTTGCGGCCTTTACAGTCGCAATTCTCTCCTGCCTGCTCTGCCAGCCGGCTTTTGCCGCTATCTCCGAAAGCGATGTGCAGGCTCAGGTAGACGCTGTGGGAAAAGAAGCCGTTTCCGGCAATGTGTTTATCTGGTTTCTCTGTGCTATCGGCTTTCTCAAAGTCGGCCAGAAAATCGATTCCTTCCTCTCCAGTCTTGGTGTCAATGTAGGACATACCGGCGGCAGCATGCTGGCTGAGGCTATGATTGCTGCCAGAGGCATCGGCGGCATCAAGAACTTTTCCAGTCACCACTTTGGCGGCGGGAGAAACAGCAGTTCCACCAATGTCAACACAAACGGTGGTAAAGGCAGCGGCGGCTTTGGAGCAGGGTTTGCCAGCGGCGGTCTTGCTGGAGTGGTGAGCCGAAAAGTCACAAACAGCGCCATCAAAACAGCCACCACAACTCCCGGCTCCAAGCCTTCCGGTCTTGGCAGTCTTTTAGGCGATGCTGCAGCCGGAGGGATCGGCGGCCATATGTACGCTTCTTCCGTCAGTAAGGGCGGCTATTTTGCCAACAATGTAATCGGCAGCGTAGCCACGGGCAGTATCAGCCAGATGGGTTCCATTTCCGGTGAAAAAGCCGCCGAAGCCCTGCACTCTTACATGGGATATGCGGCACTGGAATCCGGAGCTGAAAATGTTCCGACCTTCCAAAATGTCGAAATTGGCGGCGGCCGCATCACCGGCACAGAAGTGACTGCGGAACATCCCGAAGGCATCTCCTTTGGTATGTACCACGCAGACCAATATGTTGCCCCGGAAGGCCAGTACACCACCGTTCATGCCGTGGATGGCACAGCATGGTATAAACAGTACGCTGTGGATGCTGTTGACAAATCGCCCTATATGGCTCCTGACGGTTCTATCGCCTTCAACGAATCCATTGTCAAAAAACTGCCTCCAGCCCCGAGGAGAAAGGACAAGATATAAATGCCAGAAGATCAAAAAAGCGGTTTTTCCGAAGCTGTGGAGACCGGCGCCTCCGCAGCGCATACCATCCGCGGCGCAATCAAAACAGGAAAGGCTATTTCCTCCGCTGCCAAAGGCGCTGCCGCAGGCGGTCCTTACGGTGCAGTTGCAGGCGCAGTGTGGGCAGGTCGGAAGCATATCGGAAAAATCATTGTGGCAGTCATTGCCCTGCTTATGCTGCCGGTATTATTTGTTCTCATGCTCCCCGGTCTTATTTTCGGCGGACTGACCAATGCCTTTTCGCCATCTGACCCCGAAATTCCGATTTTGAATAGCGAAACAGCGATTATTGAGAACGCCAACGAGATCACCTTTACCCTCAACGGCATCTTGGGCGAGGCACTGGATGATGTACTTGCCCGGATCGAAGCTGACTTTGCGGCATCGGGAGCCGACCATATGGAGGTCAAAAATGCTTATTCCGGCGGGCCTATTTATAACGCCAACCTGTTTATTTCTCAGTATTGTGCAGCCAAAGACAAGGATTTTGAAAGCATTTCTCTAAATGACCTTGCCGCCACCCTGCGGGAAAACAAGCAGCATCTATATTCCTACACCAGCAAGCAAGAGATTCGTGAGAGCACCGTGACCGATCCGGAGACTGGGGAAGAAACAACAGAGCCAGAAACATGGATGGTCTATACTGTCCGTTACAACGGTGAGTCCTATTTTTCTGATGTTGTATTCCAGCTTACCGATGACCAAAAGGAGCTTGCAGCCGATTATGCCTCCAACCTAAGCCTGTTCTTGGGCGATGGTCTGCTGCAGAATCTGGAAGCGTGGACCGGAAACAGCATCACCTCTCTGGGCGATGTTACTTTCACCGATGGGATCACACCTGTTGTTTACTACAATCAGCTGGATGAACGCTATGCCGGTAAAGCCTATGGCACGGACAATATTGGCGGTTATGGCTGCGGCCCTACCGCTATGGCAATCGTGGTGTCCTCTCTGACAGACGATATGGTTGACCCTGTGGAGATGGCCGAGTGGTCTTACAACAACGGCTACTGGTGTAAAAGCAGTGGTTCTTACCATGCACTGATACCTGCCGCCGCTGGGGAATGGGGGCTTCCGGTTTCCGGCTGTACCACTGCGGAACCACAGCGCATCACAGACGCACTGGCTAATGGTAAACTGGTAGTAGCAATCATGTCTGAAGGCCACTTTACCTCATCCGGTCACTTCATTGTCCTGCGTGGCGTAAAAGACGGCAAGATCATGGTGGCTGACCCTGCCAGTTACACACGGAGCGAACAGCTCTGGGATCTGTCCATTATCTTAAATGAGGCCAGCCGGCGCGCTGGAGCTGGCGGTCCGTTCTGGATTATCGGCTGATGTGCCCGCCCGGCTTCGGAAACGAGGTTAATCATGAATCATAAAATCGACCGAGATACCTACATAATACCACCGAATTTCATCGAGTCAGGCACCTTCTTCGGTGGTATGTTCAAAGCCCGAAATGTGATTGAAGCCGGCATCCTGGCATTTGCCATTGGTGTGCCGGTTTTTTCATTGCTCCCTCTTAGCCTGACTGCCCGTATCATCGCTTTGTGCCTGACCGCACTGCCAGCAGCATTGGTGGCGCTTATCGGAATTTCCGGTGAGAGCCTTTCCTCTTTTCTGCTGATTTTCATAAAGTACCTGCGAAACCGCCGCATTATAGGCGGTAACAGCGCAGAAGATGCGGTTCCGGCGGCAGAGCATGGCGGCAAGCATATTAAAAAGAAGGTACACAAGCCCGACAAGGCTTCCAGACGGTCACGGCGCTCCGGCAGAGAGGATTTCCCAGCGGAGTTTGATGAAGTTCGTGGCTACGAGATCCGCCAAAAACTCCGTCCTGTGAAAAAGCAGAAGCCTGCCAAGGAGAAGAAAGCCGCCAAGCAAAAAAAGAAGGTCTCCAAGGAGCGCAAAGTAAAACGCCCTATCCGCACCCAGGAGCCGAAGCCCGCCTGCCTTAACCCGGTAGCAGATTATCTGCCGATTTCCAAAATTGAAAACGGCATCATCTACACGAAGGACCACCGCTATGTCAAGGTCGTCGAGGTAGTACCCATCAATTTTATGCTGCGCAGCGCCCAGGAACAGCGGAACATCATCTATTCCTTTGTATCCTACTTGAAAATCAGCCCCATCAAGCTGCAAATCAAGGTACTGACACGTCGGGCAGAGATCAACCGCCATCTGGATACCGTTCGGAAGGAGATGGAACAGGAAACCAATGAACAGTGCCTGCTCATGCAGGAAGACTACCTCCAGTTCGTTCAGCAGATCGGTTCCCGTGAGGCAATTACCCGACGTTTCTTCCTGATTTTTGAATATGAGCCGTGGAGCAACACCAAGCGCTCTGATGAAGAAGGCGAGGCAATCAATGCCCTGCAAAGTGCAGTCCATACTGCTACCAACTACCTCCGTCAGTGCGGTAACGAGGTCATCGTTCCGGAAAACTGGGATGAGTTTACCGTAGATGTCCTCTATAACCTGCTCTGCAGAAATGAAAGTGCTGTAAAGCCGCTCTCCGTCCGGGCACAGGAGGTTGTGGCTGAGTACCTTGCCAAAGGGCGCGACAGTGAGATCGACCATATCCCTGCCACCGAATTCTGTGCGCCAAAAAGCATTGACTTCACGCATGGTCACCATATCTGCATTGACGGTCTGTATTATGCTTATTTGCTGGTGCCCTCTGACGGCTACAAAACGCAGGTTCCAGCCGGCTGGCTCAGTCTTATCGTCAATGCCGGTGACGGGATCGATATGGATATGTTCCTCTCCCGTCAGCCCAAAGAAACCATCATCCAGAAAGTCGGACAGCAGCTGCGTATCAACCATTCCAAAATCAAGGACGCCAGCGACACCAACACCGACTTTGATGACATTGATGGCGCTATCCGAAGCGGGTACTTTCTCAAAGAGGGCCTTGCCAACAACGAGGACTTCTACTATTTGAATCTGCTGATTACCATTACTGCCTCCAACGAGGAAGACTTGGAATGGAAGGTCAGCGAAATGAAAAAGCTCCTGCTCTCACAGGACATGAACGCCTGCACCTGCCATTTTCGGGAGGAACAGGCGTTTTTATCTGCCCTGCCATTGGTGGCAATGGAAAAGAAACTGTATGAGCGGGGTAAGCGCAACCTGCTGACAGGCGGTGCGGCAAGCTGTTATCCCTTTACATCCTATGAGATGTGTGATGATAACGGTATCCTGCTGGGCGTCAACAAGTACAACAGTTCCCTTATTATCGTGGACATCTTCAATTCTGCGGTCTATAAGAACGCCAATATGTCGATCCTTGGCACGAGCGGAGCCGGCAAAACCTTTACCATGCAGTTGATGGCGCTGCGAATGAGGCGGAAAAATATCCCCATTTTCATTGTTGCGCCCCTAAAAGGCCATGAATTCCATCGCGCCTGCTCCAATGTGGGCGGCTCCTTTATCCAGATTTCACCGGCCAGTCCCCACTGCATCAATGTTATGGAGATTCGGCGGGTAGACCGCTCGGTGAATGAAATTCTGGACGGTCCAGGCATCCAGTTATCTGAACTTGCAGCAAAGATCCAGCAGCTCCACATATTTTTCAGTCTGCTGATCCCCGATATGTCTCACGAAGAACGACAGCTTTTGGACGAAGCCCTTGTTCGTACCTATAACACAAAAGGCATCACTCATGATAACGCCTCTTTGGAAGACCCTGCACAGCCCGGCCAGTACCGTGAAATGCCGGTGCTTGGTGACCTGTACGAAATTTTGAAAACCTCCAAGGAAACGATGCGCATGGCCCACATTCTAAACCGTCTGGTAAACGGCAGCGCCAGCACCTTCAATAAGCAGACCAATGTTCGGCTCGACAACAAGTACACTGTTTTGGATATTTCCTCCCTCACGGGAGATCTGCTCACCGTAGGTATGTTTGTGGCGCTGGACTTTGTTTGGGACAGAGCCAAAGCCGACCGTACAGAAGAAAAAGCCATCTTCATCGATGAGTGCTGGCAGCTTCTATCCGGCGCCGGTGCTGCTGGTGTAAGATTGGCTGGCGATTTCCTTTTGGAAATTGCCAAAACCATACGCGGTTACGGCGGCGCCTCGATTTTTGCAAGCCAGGATCTTGCCGATTTCTTTGACCTTGACGGCGGCAGATTTGGTAAGGGCATCATCAACAACTCCAAGACCAAGATCATTCTGAATCTGGAGGACGACGAAGCCCAGCGGGTACAGGAAGCCCTGCACCTGTCCGATGCTGAAACAATGGAGATCACTCACTTTGAAAGAGGTCACGGTCTGATTTCTACCAATAACAACAATATTATGGTGGAATTCAAAGCCAGCCCTCTGGAAAAGGATCTGATTACTACCGACCGCCGCGAGCTGCGTGAAATCGTAGAGCGAAAACGCCGTGAACAATCCACATCTGCCGAACAGCAGATATAACAATTTGAAGAGCGAGGTGATTCCCATGTGCAACTTTCCTGCCAGACGCCGCTATGCGTCTGCTTTGCGTCTGCATTACGCCTAAAAGCCAGTTTTGCCAACCAGATCATCTTTTGGCTTACACTGACTGGCTTTCCTTCCTATTTTAATGCGTCTTGAATACGCCTATATTACGCCATTGGAGGTGATACCCATGAAGACCAGGGCTGAAATCTATGGAAATGAAGCTGCGGCTCTGCTGCGGATCGTCACGATGTATCCCGGTCTCAATATGCAGCAGCTTCTTTGCTTTCACCCTGGCAAAGAAGAAATCATCAAGACCCTGCTCTCCCATCTACAAAAGCAGGGCCGTATTTTTCAAACTGATACAGGCGGTTACTTTCCGTCTGGTTGGGCAGCAAAATCAGACAACTCCCTGATACGGGCTGCCTGGGTACTCTTGGATTTTATCGGGCAGGTGGAATACCATGCTCCCGGTGATTTTCCGGTCAAGCTTATCTTCTTTGCAAACGGTGAACTATACGAAATCGTCTACGCAGCTTCCGGCCAGGAGGCCCTGATCAACCATGCGCTTCGGGATGACCGCAGCGGTGGACACCGCATCATTTTGGTCGATAATCCGGAAGACATTCGCCGCATTGACTGCCCTGGCATTTCCGGTTTCTGCACCGTGGATGCAGCGGGCCAGGTGCATTACTTTAAGAAAACAGGAGGAACTTGATTGGAACGAAAAATCATCTCACACCGAATCGGAAGCATTCTTGATGATATATCCCGTTTGAGCAATGCTCTTTACGCGATGGATACCACGGATATTCAGCGCTATCCGGACAACTATGAAGTCTTATCCACTGATGCCGCCCTGCGGGCAGAGAAAATTGCCTGCAGGCTGCGGCATTTGATATATTCCAGCACCACCATCCGCAAAGGCGATTACCTGACATCCGCCGGTATTGTACACGGAATTGAGGTTGTCTATGAGGACGGTGTACTGGAGGTCACCCTGCCTGGTCTGCTCCCAAAACGCAAGCAGAGGCAAAACACTGAGTTTCTACTCGACCCGTTCTACTTCTCATTGGAGCAATACGCCAAAGAGCATCCCATGCCCCGCTTCAGCGATTGTGTGGTGTGCTTTACGCAGGTTTATGACCAGTGCCTTCCCACCCGGCGTATCCGTGACTACGACAATCTGGAAGAAAAGCAGCTTCTGGATGTCCTCTCCACCTTCGTCATGGCTGACGATACCGGCCTGCTCTGCGATGCCTACAACACCGCTGCGCTGGGCGAAAAGGACTGTACCAGAATCAGTGTCATGGAAAAAAAGCGGTTTCCCGCCTGGCTTGCTGAGCATGAAAACACCCTAAAATCCATCTCGGATTTTTGAGCATTTTCAGCCATTGCTTGTCCGACCTGCCGCAACATCGTATTTAGCCCCGGATTTCGGGGCTTTTTTCTGTCGTTACACCACGGATTTTTACCGAAGTTCCTTGCAGTCTCGGTAAAAGCCACACACCACAAGGAGGTGATCACTTGGGAAATTCCCACAGCCAGACACGATGGCGTACAGGCTTCTCTCTCTGACTGCCATCTCCGGCGAGTTCCCCACAGACCAGCTTAACAGACTTCCCGGCAGTCCATATTATCTGGAGTCTGTTGTCACTGCACTGAAAAAAGACGGGCTGCTGCGTACCTATTACCGGGATAAACTGCGCGGCTACCGTCTGGGGCCGCGAGCCAAAGCCACTCTGCTGGAAAGCCGGCCGGACAGGTTTGCCAGCTACCTGACAGGAGATACCGACACCAACCGTTTGAAATGCGAAATTGACCGAAGACTCCGGCTACACCGCCTGGCAGAAACCTATGTGACCATGGATAATGCGGGTGTATGTGTGTATCGGGATGAAAAACCGGCAATTTTTGCGCCGGATGGTTACGCTGGCGGCAGGATTGTCTATCCTGCTTTTTTCAGTTCCAGAGAAGTGAAAGAAATGGGGATCGACACCACGAAGATCCGCAGTTCCCGCTCCACTGGAATACTCCTTGCGCCCTCCGGCATCTTCGTGACCTACAACAGCAGCAGCGCCCTGATGAAGTGGCGCTACAAATCGGAAATGCGGGTCAAGGCATTGATTTGGAGCGTAATCTGCCAACAGCGCCTGGCCCCACAGTTTCGCCATGAGGATGTTCATGGACTGATTCTGGGCAACAGCATGGATCTGGCTTACCAGATTTTGACCAGCACCGGAGGACGCAAACATGATTTCTTCATGCTGGATGGCAGCTATGAGCATTTTCTTTATCTTACCAACAACCATCAGGGGGAGGTGATACTTGCACTGCTGTGCGACCCTGTGAAAACTGCGGAGCTGGACCGCATTCTGCTCCAAGGTCTTACTGCGAGGCAGCCCGGACTGGCTATTGAGCATGACGGTGTTTCACCGGATGGCTCACCAGTCCTGTTTGGCTATTTCTGCGATCTGCCCCGTATCGCACGCTTCAACACCTCCCTCGAACTATCCGAGCGCCCAGGCACACTGATCTGTTTTGACTTCCAGGCAGAGGTACTTCGCAGCTACTGTGGTTCCCGGGTGCGCTTCCAGACCATTGATTTCACAAAATTCGAGGGGAGGTTGTTCCCATAAACAAGAAAAAACTGATCGTAAGCCTGATTGCAGCGCCCTTTGCCATTCTTGCGATTCTATACGCAGGCGGCTTTCTGGCACAGCTTTTGGGTAACTATGCAACCTGGAAACAGGGCGGCGGTATTCCCGGCGACGGTACTTCACCGCTGGCCGCTTCGCCCGACTTCCTTCTCTGCCTTTCCTCTGTGCTCAGACCGCCTTATGGCGTGTATGGCATTTTGATCTGCATTGGCTTGTTAGCAGTGCTGCTCATCATGGTCATGCGCATGGGATATGGTGATGCCGGTGAGTATGATGAAGACCGCAATTTCTCCTACTCCGCCAAAGGCACTTATGGCACCTCCGGCTGGATGTCCCGCAAAGAAATGTCCGGCGTACTGGATCTGGTGCCCGATCTGCGCAAACACAAGGGTGTTGTACTGGGTATGCTGGATGGCAAAGCAGTCTGCATACCGGAAGATACCAGAATCAACAGTAATCTGGCAGTCTACGGCGCCAGTGGTTCCATGAAAACCCGTTCGTTTTGTATGAACCGTATCCTTCAGGCCACTGTCCGAGGTGAAAATGGCGCCGGAGAATCGTTGATCATCTGCGATCCCAAATCGGAATTGTACGAGAAGTCAAGCGAATTTCTCCGCAGCCGGGGCTATTGTGTCAAGGTATTCAACCTCGTTTCGCCTGAAAACTCAGATTCCTGGTGTTGCCTTGCCGAAGTTGAGGGACAGGAACTAATGGCCCAGCTTTTTGTAGATGTCATCATCAAGAACACCACGAACAACGGCAAGAGCGACCATTTCTGGGATGCCTGTGAGATGAATCTGCTCAAGGCCTTGGTACTGTATGTGGATCAAGGCTATGCGGAAGAAAACCGCAACATTGGCGAAGTCTACCGGCTGCTGACTCTCAATGGGGAATCCCAACTTGACACATTGTTCGAGGCGCTTCCTTCCACGCACCCTGCCAAAGCACCCTACAGCCTGTTCAAGCAGGCCAGCGACACAGTGCGAAGCGGCGTGATTATCGGTCTGGGCAGCCGCCTGCAGGTATTCCAGTCTGAGCTGATCAAAAAAATTACCGCTAAGAATGAGATCGATCTGGAGCTTCCGGGTCAGCAGCCCTGTGCCTACTTCCTCGTTACCAGCGACCAGGACAGCACCTTTGATTTTCTGGCCTCGCTGTTTCTATCTTTCTGCTTCATCAAACTGGTGCGATATGCAGACCACAACTGCGAGGGCGGCAAACTGCCTGTGCCTGTCCATATCCTTGGGGAAGAACTGACAGCGTGCGGCACGATCCCCGACCTCTCCCGCCGGCTCAGCGTAATACGCTCCCGGAATATCTCCATGTCCTGTGTGTTCCAAAATCTCGCAGGATTGCAGAACCGATACCCGCAGAATTTGTGGCAGGAGATCATTGGAAACTGTGACGCGCAGTTGTTTTTAGGCTGTACAGACCAGCTTACTGCCGAATTTATTTCTGCCAGGACAGGGCTTGCCTCCGTAGCAGTATCCAGTAAGTCCAAACAGCTGGGCACCTGGCGTATCTCCAACTATACACCGGAGTTTCGTGAGACCTCTGGTGTTGGAAAACGCCCTGTACTTACTCCTGATGAAGTCCTGCGGCTCCCGCTGGATCAGGCGCTCATCATCATCCGTGGCAAGAAGGTTCTGCAGGTAGACAAAATGGATTACTCCAAACACCCGGAAGCCAAGTACCTGCGTTCCTGCAAAGCATCTGCCCATGTACCGGAATGGCGCCGCTTGGAAGAAGAAGCCGCCAAAACACCGCAGCCCGCGCCGAAACCGGCTCCTGCAGCAAAGAAGCCGGCAAAGCGCAAAGCCACCAAACCGGCATCCCCCACGGATAAATCACCCAAAGAGGCTCCGGCCCCCAAATCTGCCGGTACGCCGGAAGGCATTATCACCACAGACAAGGATTCCATCCTGTCTTAAACAAAACTATCAAATTCATAGGAGGTTTTAATCTATGGCAACCAAGAAAAAAGAACTTCTGGAACAGGAGGCTCCTGTTACCGAAACCGTTATGTCGGAAGGCGAAACTCTGCCGGCCGATACTGCTCAACCTGAATCCCTTCCTGCTGATACTGGCAATAGTCTGGATTTGAACGAACTGCTGGGGCAGATGGATCAGCCCCTGGAGGACACCTCTGCCGAAGATATGGCTGAAGATCCCCTTCCTGAACTCACCGAGGAGGAAATGTTCGGAGATACGCCTGCTGAAACAGACGATCAAAGCGCTGCTCCCACTGATATGCCGGAAGACTTTGATGTGCAGCCGCCTGATGTTTACGAAGATAACGCCGACGCTGTGCAGGAACCCCCTGCATCTCCCAAGCCCAAGCGTACCAGCCGAAAGAAGAAAGAAGCTGCTGCTCCTGAAGAAACTGTCACAGAGGAAGTCCCTGCCGAAACAACAGAGTCGGCGGATACAGCCGACTCTATTCTTGATACGGAGGAACCTGCTGTGGAGCCTGATGTTCCTGTCGTGGAAGAAGCTGCCGCTCCTGCCCCTACTCCTTCTCCTCCCCAGCGCCAGCCCCGCCCCCAGCGCGGCGAGGCCCCCGTCCTTACCATCCGCAGCCGGGATGATGTCGAGACTGCCGAAGACCGTGATGATGTAATCTGGCATGAGATCCATAATGCCTACCGCACCCGCAAGATCATCACCGGCAAGCTGGGCGGCATTGAACAGCTGGACAACCGCAAGACGGTGGCAGTTGTGGATTACAAGGGGTTCCGTGTCATTATCCCTATCAAGGAAATGATGATCAATCTGGGCCGCAGTCCTTCCGGTCAGGAATACGCCGACCTTATGCTGCGCCAAAATAAGATCCTTGGCAACATGCTCGGTGCTGACATTGACTTCATCGTGCGTGGTATCGACTCCAAGACCCGCAGCGTAGTTGCCAGCCGCAAGGAGGCCATGCTGCGCAAACGCCAGATTTTCTATCTGGATACGGATGCTGCCGGTATGTACCGTGTCTATGAGGGCCGCATCGTCCAGGCGCGTGTGATTGCAGTGGCTGAAAAGGTTGTGCGCGTGGAAGTTTTCGGCGTTGAAACCTCCATTCTTGCCCGTGACCTTGCCTGGGACTGGATCGGTGACGCCCATGAGCGTTTTTCCGTAGGCGACGAGGTGCTGGTCCGTATTCTCAGCGTGCGGCGCAACAGTCTGGAGGACTTGGGCATCAAGGCTGACATCAAGAGTATTTCCGAGAACACCGACAGGGACAACCTGCAGAAGTGCCGTATCCAGGGCAAGTATGCCGGCCGTGTCACAGATGTCCACAAGGGCGTTGTCTATGTGCGTCTCTCCAATGGTGTCAATGCGGTAGCCCATTCCTGCTATGACTACCGGATGCCCGGCAAAAAGGACGATGTATCTTTTGCCGTCACCCGTCTGGATATGGAGCGGGGTGTGGCCGTAGGTATTATCACTCGGATCATCCGTCAGAACCTGTAAGCAAAACAATGCCAGGGGAGCAGATAAACCACTGCTCCCCTGGCTAATTTTTGTCCACAGTTTTGTTTCATATTGCACTTACTCAAGCGCAAGCAATACCTCTCCGAGTTTCTTCCACTGCTCTACCACAAAATCAAAAGACAGTGTATCTTCTTCCGCAAAAACATAGTTACGTTGCATATTCTGATAGTCCTTACGAAGTGCTTCATTATCAGAAAACCCTCTGAGCAACTGAAAATCAGAAAACTTCTTTTCCGCCAGATCACTGCCTGTTCTTCGGGTCTCTTCCAGCCTTTTATATCCCAGCATCTCAAGGAATATCTGCTGATTTTGAATCATTTCCTGAATCTGCTTTAAGTCGAACATGACACTGACATCGTAAAGATGTTTTGCCACATCAAAATACATCTTACGCTCATAATAGAATTCAGCAGCAAAAATCTTGTCGGCAAAAATCCTCTCTAACCGAATCGTGTTAATCATAAAAGGGACAACATCATATTGTGACCGAAGAATATTTCGCTGTTCTTCGGTGGCATAGGTGTAAAGTATCGGTTCAATTTCAAGTGGTGTAAAAGGCTCGCTAACAGTAAAAGATGTACCTTCTACTTTGACATATCCAAACCGTTGGAGCGGATCATCCGTGTCAATGCCTACAAGTGGAGTGTAATCATAGACAGTTGTGATACTACCTTTCCGATCATCTTCGAGATCCTTTCTGGATGTGCGTGGCAAGGCCTGATATTTCTTTGTTGCCATCTCCAGCCGTTTCTTAGCCTGGCTGTTACTGCAATTATCGATGCACACCGTCAAGTCAATATCCTCTGAAAACCGGCGGATACTTTTCTGTGCTTTATACAGGGCTGTTCCACCTTTAAAATAGGCTGGTAATGTTACCTGTTTCCCTGCCAACTCCCTCAACAGTAGCGTAACATAATAGTCCTTCTCCAAAATATCAGCCCGAATGCTACTATCCTCATGGATTAAATTGATAATATTCAAAAAAGCAAATTTATCCTCGTGCAGTTTCATAACTACCCTCCAACAAAATGTCTATGGTCCGAAGCAAAGTTTTTTGCCCATAATATTTTCTGGCCATCAGAATCAACATCTCAGTTTTCAATGTAAATTCCTCAACAGTAGCTCTTACCACATCAATCGGCTTTGCAGTATCTACTGGCGCCATATCCAGTTCTCTGATTGCATCCAAAATTTGCAGATATCGAAAATTTCCAGAATTAACTACAATAGGCGGTTTCCGAATCTCAATCTGCATTCCTTCGGGAATTCGTTTTGTATGCAGGTTGGTTGCAATGCATCTCCTTTTTGGCATTTGAGAAACAAGACCAATACGATTTAATGCAGACAACCCTGTTTCATATCCAATTATCTCGTTTTCTTTCCGAAGTAACTGCTTACAAAAAAGTGTTTCTTTATCTGGAGTATAATATCCAAATGCTGTTTTTACTCTCCTGCAGTAAATTCCTTTGGTTAGGCGCATAATCTGCCCCTCTTTTTCAAGCCGAGCCATATTTACATTGACTGTCTTTTTTACCATCGCTGTATCAAGTAAAAGCCGTTCCGCCACATACTCTGCGACTTGTTCGGTTGTAATTGTTTGATCTGGCTCCAGAGCAGTCAGATACTGCATGATCAAATCCCGGTACTTTATCTTTTCCATACAGATCTCCTTTCCGTTGCACTTGTTATTATAATACTCATTTTTCCTTCGTTTTATGTATTCATAATAACACTTTTTCTTGTTGCAGTCAATGGGAGGAAGAAAAACAGATATACTCCAAGACCAGCTTCTCATTTTCAGTTAGTTTTGTCGCTGTTGCCCCCTTTAGCACATACTATCAGTATATGCGTCTCTTTCTAAACTTCCCAATACATAATTTTATCTTCTATATGCGTTTATTTTTCACGAAAATACAGTTATAATATATATAATCGAGGATTTAGGAGGCAATTTTATGCTGATTCAGTTTCGTGCAGAGAACTTTCTCTCTATCAAAGGCAGTGTCGTATTATCCCTGCTTGCCAGTAAGGATAAAGAGCATCCGAAGCATCTGATTGTGAATGGAAGCAAACGGTATTTGAAGTCTGCCGGAATTTACGGAGCCAACGCTTCCGGGAAGTCCAATGTCCTTCATGCATTCTGGTTCATGGTAAATTATGTGCTGACTTCGCATAACCAGCAGCTCCACAAAGCCATCGAACGTTCGCCTTTCAAGTTTGACCGTGAAACACCCGTCCGCCCCAGCAGCTTTGAGGTCATCTTCACCGCAAATGGCATCCGATACGCGTATGGCTTTTCGGTAACAGACAAAGTTGTTATTGAAGAATACCTATATTACTATCCCAATGGCAGGCAGGCGATCATTTTTGAGCGGCAAAACACAAACGATTTTCGTTTTACTGTTGATGTCGATGAACAAAGCATGCTCAAAAATCGTACTTCACCTAACAAGCTCTATCTGTCTGTTGCATCAAACTGGAGCTATTCCAAGGTAATTCCTGTTCTGGAGTGGTTTGCTTCCTGCCGGATCATCACGAAACATTCTGCTGCAGATGCTTATGAACTTGAAGCAGAACAGCTCAAAGACGATGGCTACCGGCATATGATCGCCTCTATGTTGCGTGGCGCAGATTTTGGTATACAGTCCCTTCAAATGCGTGATTTAGAACCCACCACTTCTCAGCAGGGCGATATTTTCACCAATATTGAGGCCATTCACACGGTACAAGACACAGAGGGAAATACTTCTTCCTACACACTGAATATGGCAGAGGAATCCGATGGCACCAACAGTTATTTCAAACTGATTGGTGTGGTAAAAAAGGTGCTGGATGAAGGAACACTCCTTATAGTAGACGAACTGGACGCTCATCTGCATCCCCTCCTGACAAAGCATCTGGTCTCGCTTTTTAACAGCGTGGAGTTCAATCCAAATGGAGGCCAGTTGATTTTCACATCACACAACACCAATCTTCTTGACTTGGATGTGCTGAGGAGAGATCAGATCTGGTTCACCGAAAAAGATGAACTGACCGCTGCTACCGATTTGTTTTCCCTCCAATCTTTTTCTATCCGCAAAGATACCAAAATTGAGAAGGGGTATTTGATCGGCCGTTATGGTGCGATTCCTTTTATTAAGGGTGGGCTGTAATTGGCACAAAATTGTCTCTACATTGGCACAGTCCTGCCCTTTCGCCGTAAATCCATATCTGTTATACTTGGTACAGTCAAAACTTTGCATAGCAGCCGCTCCGGTTTGGAGTGGCTGTTTTCAATTTCAGTAAAGGTGGTGGTTTCTATTCTCTTTCAAAAAGCCCGGAGGGTGCTGAACAACGAGCGGGGCGAGGCCAACTATTTCAGTACGGTGGTCTTTATCTTCATCGCTGTCCTGCTGCTGGCCTTCATTATTGACCTGTTCAGCATCATTTCCACCAAGCAGGAACTTGACCATGCCGCCGATCAGATGGTCAAACAGATCCAGCTTTCCGGCGGCGTCAACAGTGAGACCGATGAACTGTTTGAATTTTTGAGTTCTCAGATCGAGGGAGCCGAAAATATTTCCTACTCCATTGACGCTACCTATACATCACCCAGGCCATCCGGTATGACAAATGCCATCCAGTTGGGCACCCCCTTCTTCATTACTATCGAGGGAGATGCTAAACTGGGCGGGTTCTGGAATTTTGACCTGGTAAACATTACAGTGGTTGCCCGCGGCAGCGGCGTCAGTGAGCACTACTGGAAGTGAGGTGACCTATGAAACGCATATTCCTGCGACTGAAACAGCCGCTGCGAAACGAACGGGGCGAGATCACCTTTTTCGCCTGCTTTTTTGTGGTAGGCATCGTGATGCTGATTTCCTTCCTGCTCCTGTACGCTTCCATACGGATCACCTGTATCAACATCCGCAACGGCGCTAAAATGGAGTTAAATAACCTTAGCGGCACGATTTATGCAGATACCTACCGTTCCCAGCGTGAAACTAACTTTGAAGAGTACCTAAATACCCTTTACTCCAGCAGTGACTATACCGACATGCTGGAGGCTACAGTGGCAGGCGGCCTGGACTCCAAGATTCCGCTTTCAACGGAGGATTACAAGGTTTCCGACATCAGCCTGGAGTTCAATGTAGAAGATGGACGGGTTGAGTACATCTTTTACTGTGACGTGGAGTTTTATGTGCGGATGTTCGGCCACAGTTATCCGGCTATCACCCAACGGGTAGAGCTGACAGGCTACCACAACACAAAATTCTAACAATACTGTTGAAAGCCCAGCACATTCTACCGTATAGGCTTTATATAACAGCAAAAAAGGAGTGTATGTAAAATATGAAGAAGTTTTTCCAATCCAAAGGCTTTATTGTTTCCTCGCTGGCTCTCCTCTGCGTCACTATTCTGGGTGTCTGCTGGTTCGTAAGCCGCGACCGTACCGGAGATTTTAGACCGGATGAATCCCCACCCAGCAGCGTCACCGGCGATTGGTCAGATGGTGGCACACAGACAGATGGTGATAATGGAGCAGATGCTTATGCTCCCGGCCAGTCCACAGATGCCGAAGAAGAATATCCCAAAGTAACCTCCCAAACGGAGGATGAGGTTGTGATCGACTTCACCGATACTGAAAAGTTTGAAGAAACGCCTCCTCCGGTGCCGGAAGGTAAGACCGAAATCAAAGATCCTGGTCAGGAGCATACCGTCAATCCCGACCCGTCAGTTCCGGAGGTTACTGCCCCGCCCGCCGAGCAAGCGCCGCCCAGCAATGAGCCGGTTCCAGGCTCCAGCAACGGAAATGGAGCTGTATATGATCCGGTGTTTGGCTGGGTTGTTCCCGGCAATGTACAGCAGTCCACCGGTGACAGCGATGGAGATCTGAACAAACAGGTCGGCAATATGGGCTGATTTACTACAACTGAATATGGCACTACTTGGCCGTCACAGGATTGTGGCGGCCTTCTTATTTTCAAAAGGAATGGAGCGTGATGTATTTGAAACGACTTCTCGCCTTCCTATGCTGCTTTGCCTTTGTTTTCTGTCTATTCCCCTCCTCTGCCTTTGCAACGGGCGGAAACGGAAACATAGATGGCGGCGGTGGCAGCATGGGTCACGGCACAAGCAGCAACTTCTGGAATTCAGGCAATGATGGTGTCCGCATTACTGTTGTTGACGCATCCAGCGGAACTGCCGTATCTTCTCCACTGGACTTTTCAAACCGGACGCAGAAGACCAGTCTTCTCCACTTTGGCAAAGTCAACAAACTGCAATACCTGGGCGGCGCCGGCCTCTCCCTTCAGTCCGGCGTTGCCTATTCCTGCATCAGACCTGCACAATCTATGCCCACAATCGTCAGCAGCAAGGGGCAGAGCAACATCGAAGCCATCAAACGGTATTTCTGTTCTGAATATGCGTGCATGATGGTCGCTCAGGCAGCCGGAGTCGATTATGAGCGGATGATTGCCGGCGAGTACAAGCTGCTGATCGAGCCCATTGCCTATTTCACGCACAACGGCCAGTATTACTGTATGACAGCTACTGAAGCCGGCCTGTATGATCAGATGTCCGGCGGCAATCTGCGAAAAACCATGACCTCACTTACCCATAAAAATCTGCCGCTGTCAATGTTCCTGGAATTCAGCGACCTTGGCATCTCCGCCTGGACAGGCAGCACCACTGGAAAGCAGAACAATTCCGACATCATCAGCACCCTCGGCGTTGGTATTGTCTGGTTTGATGAAGCTCCGCCGGAAGGAGAAATTCAGGCCCCTGATGTAGAATACCGAGTAGATACGGATGTGATTACCGCCGTCACACTGCGGACAGATCAGGATCTGACGCCGGATAATCCGGCATCGGTTACCTTCCATATCCTCGGCACCACCTACCGAGTCAATGATATAGTGATCCCAGCCGGTGACAGTCAGGTAGTCTGGGTCAAATGGCATACCCCCTCCACCCCGCAGACCGTGACCATTACGGTATCTGTCAGCGGCGCCTATACCGCTCAGGATACCTTTGTTGCAAAGATCGTGGATCTGAATGAGCACATTCCGCCTGACCCTGTGGCAACCGACACCAATCCCGGCTACTCTGTGCCGCCCCTGCCCAATGAAACGCAGAAGCTCACTGCCAACTGGGGCGTCTGGAGCTGCTACTGGGTGCCTGTATGGGTATGGTGCGACCACGGTGAAGATGGCGGGCACTGGGTTGATGAAGGGTATTGGGAATACGAATATACGGGCTACTCCGCTTCCATCAGCGGCGAGATGTCTCTAATGCCAGACGATATTGTACCCACAGCATCCGGCAAGACAATGAAAAGCGGGTACGGCGTTAAAACCGAAGTGCGGGCAACGCTGTCCACAGATGCCCCGACCAGCCACATTACTTATCCCCAAACTGCTTTTTCCGTATTTCCTGAGTTCCAGTATCAGACCTATCTGCGGCTTCTGCAGCGTTCCGGCGGCCAAAGTGCAAAATTCATCTTCAAGCCCAACGAGTTTTCCACCTATGACCGGACAGTGCATTTCACACCGCTGTGGTTCCCCGATGCCACCGACTACACCATCTATACACAGGTGTGGGATACCTGGACTCCTGACGGCATGTTATCCATCAACCTAAATGACTATGTTTCAATCCAAGGGAGCCTTTATGATGACTGGGTGCGCCCATATAGCTTCACATATATGCGTGAAGCGTGGGATAGATAAAAATCTGCCTTTGGCAAGGCAGTGGGCAAGGTACTGACTGCCCATCGTTATCAACTCAGCCTGCGGGGAAACCCATAAGGTGACAACAGCATGTTTGAAAAGGCATAATTCCACAAGTCACTATGTGGCGAATGAATGTCGAAACGAAAAGCTGCGTATAAGGATAAAAGCTGGATTGCTTGAACGATAGTCAGAGGTGTTGAATCGAAGGCTATGGCGGAAAGTGACTATGAACGCCATACGGTTATAGGTGGATTCCTATGCCAGTCGGGAAATCACAAGTACCCTTAACCGACCGACTGCAATAAGCAGAAAATGACGAAAGTCGTATCCGAGAACGCAGTAAGCCATGTTTTATCTATTCTAAATGGGGATTGCCTAAGTTGGAACGCAGAACGCTCTGCTATGGGATTTAGTCCCTGAATATCCGATATGGCAACGGAGCTCTGGTAGTAGTCCGGGCAAGGGAAAACCTTGTACATGGCGAAGCAGAGCAGATTACCTTCAATACTAAAATATTAGAAAGGTGCGTGAGGCATTTGAGAAATCCGATTGAAGTATTGAAAACTCTACAAGAGAAAGCAGGCAACGAGAACTATCAATTTGAACGCCTGTACCGAAATCTGTACAACGAGGAGTTTTTCCTATTGGCATACGGAAATCTCTCTGCAAAAGAGGGAAATCTGACCAAGGGAACAGACGGCGCCACAATAGACGGAATGGGAATGGAGCGGATTCGCAAGCTGATTGAAAGCCTGCGGAACCACAGTTACCAGCCGTCCCCTGCGAGACGTGCCTATATCCCAAAATCTAATGGAAAACGGCGTCCGTTAGGCATACCCTCTGTTGACGATAAGCTGGTGCAGGAAGTTGTGAGGTTAATTCTCGAAAGTGTGTATGAAAGCAATTTTTCTGAACATTCGCATGGTTTTAGACCGAACAGGAGCTGTCACACGGCACTGACCCAGATTCAAAGAAACTTCACAGGGGTTAAATGGTTCATTGAGGGGGACATCAAAGGTTATTTTGACACCATCGACCACCATATCCTTGTGGATATTTTAAGAAGGCGCATAAAGGACGAATACCTAATCTCGCTGATATGGAAATTTCTGAAAGCCGGATACTTAGAAGACTGGAAATTCAATCCTACCTATTCCGGCACTCCGCAAGGCTCGGTCATCAGTCCAATACTTGCCAATATCTACCTTAACGAATTCGATACCTATGTTGAAGAATACATAGAGAAATTCAACCGTGGTAAAAGACGTGAAAGAAACAGTGAGTATCGCTTTTATAGTGATGGCGCATCGAAACTGAGGGTAAAGTACCGCGGGTTATGGGAAATAATGACAGCCGATGAAAAAGAAAAAGCCAAATGTGAAGTAAATGAGCTCATGAAAAAAGCAAAACAGATTCCAGCTATGAATCCAATGGACAGCAATTACCGCCGTCTGCTCTATTGCAGGTATGCGGATGATTTTATTTGCGGAGTAATCGGAAGCAAGGAAGATGCAGAAACCATCAAGGCTGATTTTAGCCGGTACCTGAAAGAAAAGCTGGGACTGGATATGTCGGAAGAAAAGACACTGATTACACACTCAAACGAAAAAGCGGCGTTCCTTGGCTACGAAATCGCTGTTTCCAGAAGCAATGAATACAAAAAGATAAGCAACGGACAGAAGGCAAGAACCTTTAATGGGCGTGTTCATCTATTTATGCCACATAATAAATGGGTTAAGAAGCTGACCAGTTGCGGAGCAATGGAAATCAAACAGCAGGACGGCAAAGAAATATGGAAACCGCAGGCGAGGAAAGACCTCATCAACAAAGAGCCGATTGAAATCCTAAGCATTTACAATGCCGAAATTCGTGGGCTGTACAATTATTATTGTTTGGCAAGCAACGTATGCAAGCTGCAGAAATATTACTACATCATGGAATACAGCATGTACCAGACGTTTGCAGCGAAGTACCGTGATAATTTGCGGAAAACGATTAACAAGCATACCCGAAACGGCGTGTTTGGTGTCAGCTACACTACAAAAACCGGCAACGAGAAACGGGCGACATTCGTGAAAGGAAGCTTCCAAAAACGGACTGTCAGCTTAGATTACAGTGATGAAATCCCCTCTTATCCTGCCGCAAAATATAGTCGGAAAAACGGCTTAATTGAGCGGTTACAGGGTGGAAAATGTGAACTATGCGGACAGCAGACCGACAATGTAAAAGTTCATCATGTCAGGAAGCTGAAAGAATTAGCCGGTATGAAAGAATGGGAAAGAAAAATGGTTCAGATGAACAGAAAAACTCTGGTTGTTTGTAATACATGTTATGGAAACATAACAGGCAAGTAAAGGTAGAGGGTAATTGGAGAGCCGTATACGTCGAGAGGCGTAAGTACGGTTCGGGGGCGAGTATCTGGAAATCTGCCGTGGCAACACGGTAAGGCGCCGGGTGCTTAGCCTACTATACCAATCGAGAATAACCTCTGGACAGCTTACCTGCTTACCATATTTTTTGTGGTGGCCGGCTTTGCTGTCTACGATGTGCTTTACAGACGGGTGCCTGACCGGGCACTCGTCTTTTTTATCCCCTTAGCCGCCCTGGCGCCGGTCCTGCAGGGGTATTTCCTGTTAAATCATGGGCTCCCGCCGCTCTTCCTCTGGCCGGTCGCTACCCATGCCCTGACAGGTGCACTGCTCGGCTTTTGTATTCCATTGGCAGCTGCACTGGCAACAAACGGCACCGGTCTTGGCGGCGGGGACATCAAGTTCTGCGGGATATTAGGGCTGGTCTATGGACCTTCCGGCATGGCGCTGGTCTTTCTGACCGCCGCTGTTACCGCAATGCCTGTGATCTTTCTTCTCAGGCGGCTTTACCGACCCGGGCAGCCACTTGCTATCCCGTTCCTGCCATTTCTCGCCTGTGGCTGCTGTACAGCGACCCTGGCCCAACTATTTTTAAGATAGGAGACAACGCTTATGAAACTGAATAACCGATTCATCTTCGGTATCCTCTCTCTGCTGTTGGCTGCAGTTATCGCCTTTGTGGCACTTCCAACCATCGCCCGTCAGACCAATGGAAAAGAGGAAATCGTCCGTATCACCCAGCCGGTATTGAAAGGCGAGCAAATCTCGTCAGAAAATGCCGAGGTGGTTGAGGTAGGCGGCTATAACCTCCCCTCCAACATCGCCCATCAGCTCTCCGATGTAAACGGTCTCTATGCTACCGCCGACCTGGCTGTAGGCGACTATATCCTTACCAGCAAGATCAGCTCCGTACCGGTTTCGTCCGATATGGCGCTCAACAGCATCCCTTCCGGTAAGGTTGCTATCTCGCTGACCGTTAAAACACTTGCTTCCGGCCTCTCTGACAAGCTTCAGCCCGGTGACATCATCCGTATTTACCACTTTCTTGATACGGCGGCCGAAGTACCGGAACTGCGTTTTGTCAAAGTATTGTCCGTCACAGACTCAGACGGCATCAATGTAGATAATGCCAAGGAGCCCACGGAGGATGAAGAAAAGCAACAGTCAGCCACCATCACTGTGCTGGCAAGCCCTGAACAGGCGAAGATCATTACCGGTCTTGAAAATGACGGCGTAGCTCATGTGGCTCTTATCTCCCGCAACAATGACAAACTGGCAGATGAGCTGCTTGCCGAGCAGGATAAGACTCTGCAGGAAATCTACTTCCCCGAAACTTTGATTGAGGAAGAAGCTGCAGATGCGGAAAATTCTGACGCTGAAAGTGAACCCCAGGAAACGGTAAATGCAGAGACTGCACAATCCACCAATGAAACTGCACCCTCGGCAGAATAATCAAATCAAGGAAGGAGAATCTTCGTTATGGGTAAAGTTATCACCGTCTGGGGAAGCCCCGGCAGCGGCAAATCCATGTTCTGCTGTATTCTGGCAAAAGCCCTGACCCGGGACAAGCGGAAAGCCATCATTATCAATGCCGATATGAATGTCCCTATGCTGCCTGTCTGGCTGCCGGAGCAGATCATCCAGACCAATACCTCTATCGGCCAGGTTTTGAGCAGTGTGGAAATCGATACCTCTCTGGTTGCCAGTCATGTGACAGTGCTGAAAAACTATCCTTTTATCGGGATGATGGGCTATGCGGCAGGAGAAAACCCGCTGAGCTACCCAGAGGTCAAATATACCATGGTACTGCAGCTCATTCATGCTGCCGCCAAACTGGTCGATTTCGTCATTCTGGACTGCAGCACCAGCATGACCAATGTGTTCACTCCCGCCGCCATTGAAGCCGGCGATGTGGTCATCCGTATCCTCACCCCGGACCTAAAGGGCATCAACTACCTGAAAGCCCATCAACCTCTGCTTGTGGACGAGCGCTTCCGGTTTTCTGAGCATATGACATTCGCCGGTCTGGCCCGTCCTTTCCACGCCTTGGATGAAATGGGCTATATCATTGGCGGGTTTGACGGCCTGCTTCCCTACAGTAAGGAGATCGACCGCTGTGCTACCGAAGGCGGTATGTTCAAGGCTATCACCTACTGTAACCCAAAATACACCGCTTCACTGAACAAGGTACTGGAAATTCTGGAGCAAATGGAACTGGCCGAGCAGTCAGAGGATGATGCGGCGTATGAATGTGAGGGGGATGCCGATGAGTAATTTGAATGATATATTCTTCACACCGGCCGCCAATCAGGAGCTGACCTATGACCAGGTACTGGAGGATGTACAGCGGTATTTTGCCGAAAACCATGCCTCCACCATTGCCGAAGCTGGGGAAGGCAATGCAGAGCGTGCCACAAGCCTGCTCAAAGAACTGATGGAACACTACATTGTCAAGCGCAAGTATGCCCTTGATGGGCTCTCTACAAAAGAACTGTGTTCCAAACTCTATGAGGATATGGCCGGCTACTCCTTTTTGAAGAAATGGATCTATAAGCCCGGTGTTGAGGAGGTCAACATCAATGCCTACAACGACATTGAAGTGATCGAATCCAGTGGGCGCAGCATCAAGATCCCTGATAAATTCAGTTCGCCCCAGCACGCCATCGATGTGATCCGCAGGATGCTCAACGCCTGCGGCATGGTCATTGATGACACCATGCCCAGCATTGTGGGATTTCTGGACAAGAACATCCGTATTTCGGTGGATAAAACTCCCATTGTGGATGCGGATGTAGGCGTCAATGCCTCCATCCGTATTGTCAACCAGCAGACCGTCAGTGAAGAAAAACTGCTGAACTCTGGCAGTGCCACTGCTGAAATGCTTCACTTTCTGACTGCCTGTATCCGCTATGGGGTGTCCGTCTGTATTGCAGGCTCTACCGGCTCCGGCAAGACCACGATTATGGCCTGGCTGCTGTCCAATGTACCCAATAACCGGCGCCTTATTACCATTGAAGAAGGCAGCCGCGAATTTGATCTGGTCAAGCGGGATGCGCAGGGCAATATCCTTAATTCCGTAGTACATCTGCTGACCCGCCCCAGCGAGAACCCTGCGTTGAACATCAATCAGGATTTTCTTCTGGAGCGGGTGCTGCGTAAGCATCCGGATGTCATCGGCGTGGGTGAAATGCGGTCAGCAGCAGAAAGCCTGTCCGCAGCCGAAAGTTCCCGTACCGGCCATACTGTATGTACCACCATCCACTCCAACTCCTGCAACAGTACTTACCGCAGGATGATGACCCTTGCCAAACGCAAGTACAACATGGACGACTCCATCCTCATGCAGATCATGGTAGAGGCGTATCCCATCATCGTCTTTACCAAGCAGCTGGAGGACCGTTCTCGTAAGATCATGGAAATCATCGAGGGCGAGGACTACCAGGACGGGCGGCTGATCGCCCATTCCCTATACAAATATGAAGTGGAGGACAATGTAACTGATAACCGTGGTGAAACCCATGTGGTAGGGCACCATAAAAAAATTGGCTTGATCTCCGATTCCTTGAAGAAAAGGCTGTTGGACAATGGCATTTCCAACAAGGAATTGGAAGAATTCATGGAGCCGCCAAAGGAGGTGGGTTAATTGCAATGGATCTATCTTATCTGTTTTATCCTGCTCAGTGCTGGGCTTTTGGCTCTGTTTGGTGTGAAGCCGGGTGATTTTATTGACGCCCTCTTCCGCTCCCAGCGAAAATCCGCCACCTTGTCGGATGAACTGAATGTTCTTCTGGGCACGCCAGCCAAGGGCTTTTTTAATCAGGATTACGAACTGAAACAGATCTTGAAGGGCACCGGACGGGCGGACCGTTATGAGGCAATAAAACGACTGTCCCTGATCCTGTTCGCTGTGGGGGCTGTTCTGGCTCTTTTGATTGGGAATGTGTACATGGTGCCTATTCTGGGTATCGGTTTTTCCCTTATACCGATCTGGTTTCTGCGCAGCACTGCCGCCAGCTATAAAAAGCACCTGAATGAAGAACTAGAAACCGCTATTTCCATCATCACGACTTCCTACCTGCGTACCGAGGATCTGATCCGTTCTGTCAAGGAAAACCTGCCCTATATCAATGAGCCGGTAAAAGCCAACTTTGAAGCCTTCGTTTATGAAGCGGAATTGATCAATGCCAACATTACCAGCGCTATCAACAGCCTGAAGATGAAGATACCCAACCGGGTCTTCCATGAATGGTGCGGCACCCTCATCCAGTGCCAGTCCGACCGTAGCATGAAAAATACCCTGCCTACCATCAATCAGAAATTCTCCGATGTGCGTGTGGTGCAGTCGGAACTGGAGGCAATGATGCAAGGACCGCGGCGTGAAGCCATCACCATGATATTTCTGGTTATCGCCAATGTGCCGCTGCTCTATTTCTTGAATGAGGATTGGTTCCACACCCTTATCTTCACCACACCGGGCAAAATTGCACTGGCGATTTGCGCAGCCATCATCCTATTTGCGCTGACCCAGATCATGAAGCTGAGCAAGCCCATCGAATATGGAGGTGATAGCGTATGACCTTTCTGGCGCTCATCGCCATCATCTTCTTCGGTCTCGCTGTCTACAACCTGACCTGCGCCTTTGTGGACATCCCGACCAAGAAGACCTCACAAATGATGATGCTCTCCCGCAAACAGCAGGGCACCAAAAACGAAAAGCTGCTTGATGTCTATGTGACAAAAATCGCCGGTTGGATCGCCCCTTATTTGCGGCTGGACCGGCTCAAGCGCAATAAGGTGCAGCGCGCTCTGGACATTGCAGGTCTGCAGCTTACCCCAGAGGTCTATATAGCCAGAGCCTGGGTAACTGCAGGGGCAGTTGGCCTGTGTGCCATCCCCATGGCATTTCTTATTCCGCTGCTGGTGCCTATTTTGATTGGCCTTGCGGTGGCACTGTGGTTTTCAACCTACTATGCAGCCTTTGATTTTGTTAAAAAGCGCCGCAAGCTGATCGAGGGCGAGATTCCCCGATTTGCTTTGACCGTCGGCCAGAGCCTTGAAAATGACAGGGATGTACTTAAAATTCTGACTTCCTACCGCCGTGTAGCTGGGAAAGACTTCGGCGCCGAACTGGATCAGACCATTGCTGATATGAAGACCGGCAACTATGAAAATGCCCTCATTCGATTTGAAACCCGCATTGGCAGCCCCATGCTATCCGATGTGATCCGTGGCCTGATTGGTGTCCTGCGCGGTGATGACCAGCGGATGTACTTCAAAATGATTACCTTCGATATGCGTCAGATCGAGCAGAACAATCTGAAAAAGGAAGCTGCCAAACGTCCCAAAAAGATCCAGCGTTACTCTATGATGATGCTGATTTGTATTATGATCATCTACCTGGTGGTGCTCTGTACCGAGGTTATGAGTTCGCTCGGGGCGTTCTTTGGCTAATCGGCATCCGCCACGGTACTTCCAAGCGTTTTCATACCTGCTCCTCATATGGAAGACAGATACACAGGGAGGTGAGCGTTTGTACCCAAGCGATTTTCCATAGCGGCAGGCACATCATTTCTTTTCATCTGAACTGAGCCAGACTGTTTCATCAGCCCGGCTTCATTTTTTACAGGAGAATGCCTATGCCCAAAAAGAAATTTTATCCGCCGAATGATACCGGCACCAAAAAACGCCGCTTTCGTTGCTTGCTGTTCCAGCGGCCTAAAGCATATCCGAACCGGCCCCGTTCCAACAAAAACAATCTGATCAAGCCTATCCGCCGCGCTTAACAGACGGTGGACTTGATATACCTATCCACTCAATCATCAAACATATAACAGGAGGTTACCCATGAGAAAATTCACGACCCGTATCTATACCAAAGCCAACTATCTGCTCAACCGCGGCCGTATGGCATTGTCCAATCAGCGCGGCGATTTTTACATTTCGGACGCCGTCAAGATCATTATCGCCGTAGTTTTGGGTGCGCTGCTCCTGGCGGCTCTGACCCTCATCTTCAACGATACGGTCATCCCCCGCATCACTGAGGAGATTGAAAGTCTGTTCTCCTAAGCACCAAATCAGGGGCCAGTTTGCAGAACTTCTGCAGCTGGCCCCCTTTTTTATTTGCAGATAACGAATAACGGAGGTGAAAGCATGAATCAAAAACCGTGTCAGTTCTATTCCTTTCTGCAGGCAGTCCGGGGTAACTGGCGTAACGCCCTGTTCATCCGCTGCAGCGGTTCACTTTGTCCAATGATCCGGCAGGCATCCTGTGAGGGATTCCTGATGGCAGCAGACGCAGGCTGTCAGCCGATCTTTCTGTCCGTCCAGACAGTGCGGAAGCTGAGTGGAGAAGCAGTAGACCCCGAAGAATGCTCTGCCATTCTGGAGTGCCGCTCGTTCCGGACTGCTTATAGCAGGTTTCTGGAATGGCATACCTCTTCGGACCATGTATGTCCATTTTTACAGCTGGCTCCAGATAAGGATACCTACTTCGGGTGATTCTGCCTGTTACGACGCAATGCCGCCGTCATCGGCGCGTAATGGAGGTGATTTTATTGAAACAAAAGCAAATCAAATGTCCGTACTGTCATGCTCACGCTTCTCTTCGGCCTGCAAGCCTTGTGTATGGGGTTACCCCACAGGCCAGAGGAAAGTACCTGTATGTCTGCGACAGATGGCCGGTCTGCAATGCCTATGTCAGTGCTCATGAGCGCACATTGCTCCCAATGGGGACACTGGCGAATGGCGATCTGCGCCACAAACGCATTCTGGCCCATCGTGCCCTAAAAAAACTGCAGCAGGACTGCCAGATGGAAAAATGGGAGGTCTATATCTGGCTGCAAGCCAAGCTGGGGCTGGATGCGCGCCAGACTCACATCGGTCAGTTTTCCGAGTATATGTGTGAGCAAGTCATTTCCCTCTGTCAGCAGGCTCCGGTGTATACATCCGGGCGTGCTGCCTGAACGGAGGTGAAGCCGGATGAAGCAAAACTTTAAGCTTACCAAAGACCAGCAGACGCTGGTAGAAAAAAACCTGTCCATCGTTCACTGGGTCATTGTCAACAACATTCATGTAAATCCCGGCATCTGTGGTCTGGAATACGGAGATCTGTTCCAGGAAGGGTGCCTGTGGCTCTGCAAGGCCGCCTTTACCTACCATGCCGGACAGGCGCAGTTTTCAACCTACGCCAAAAAGGTTGTAAAAAATGGACTCCTCTCCTACTGCCGCAAAATCTGTAGCCAGGGACGGCACATCAGCCGGCTGATCATCGGAGATCAAGGCGAACTGGCTGCAGACGGAGAGCAGTTAGAACAGCCAGACGACCATTTTGACTCCCATCTTTCTCGTCTGGAGACCCTTGATCTGCTGGAAGCCAGCAAACAGAACTATCAGGGCGTTGCCAGACTTGGCATAGAAGCACTGGCGCTGAAGGTCCAGGGAATGCGCATTACAGACATCGCTGCTCTCTATCAAGTCCCTCCTTCCCATGTGGGCGCCTGGATTTCCCGTTCTCTGGAAAAACTTCGCAATGACACTGACTTTTTGACCTGCCTGCTTTGATTTGTTGAAAATCAGCATCAACAACAGTAAGGGATATGTAATAGGAGGTATCGAAATATGGCAATCAAAACCCTATACACTGCTGTCGGCCGGTTTGAACGAAGGACAAACGGCTGCAACCGCAGTTGTCCAATCATCCTGTTAGGCGGTCAAGAGTACATGGTCGATATGCAGGAAATGGTGATTTGGAGCATGCTCAACTGGAGAATCCTTCGCTGGGATGACATCGCACAAGAATACGAAAAGCTATCCACCGCATCCGGTTACTGTACCGAGCGGTCTTGGGAAGACTGTACAAACCGCCTGCTGACCCGTGGCCTTCTGGTATCCGGCAGTGGTGAAACAGAATACGATGCTCTGTATGACCTGCTTGGCTCGCTCAGCATTATCCCAACCAGCGGACCGTTCTTCCTCCGGCTCGCCTCTTTTGTCAAGCTGACGCTGCTGGCACATGTTCCGGTATCCGCCGCGCGGAAACTGTTCCAGAAAGATAAACGCACCAAATACGAAGCTCTGGTCATGCGCCTTGCCGGACAAGCCCTGCTCTCCACTGCTGAGATCATCAAGTGCATAGATAAAAATATTTCCCGTCTCCCCAATGAATGTGCGCTTTTGGATTCCCTCTACGGCGATGAAACGACCACCAGTGACAACATTGCCAGCATGGTCAAAATCAGCCAGAGCAGCAAGCCGGTGACATTAGCCGTTGCCAATCTTTATCTGCGGCAGCAGATTATCTTTGAGAGGGTATGAGCATGATGGAACAATGGACTCTTTTTCCCACTGTATTGCAGCGAAAGTTTCTGCTCACTCTGCTGGCCGGAATCGCCAGTGCGGGAATCAGCGTCATCATCTGCGTGGCGACTAAAGATCATATCCTGCTGGCATTGGGAATTATCGTACTCTGCGCCTGTCTTATATCCTGTAGAGGAATCTGGGTGACTGCGGCACATAAGAACTACGAAGTAGTGGAAGGCATCTGCGCCGGTATCAGTACACCTATGCTCCGCCGCTACCGCAAAGTACATCTGATAGACAGCCATGGCGTAGAGATCACACTGCTTCTCAGTAAATCGGCCCGGCTTAAAATAGGCGAACCCTACCGATTTTACTTTCAGAAAGGGGCACGACCTACCGTTGGAAATGACTATCTGGATGCCGCACTTTCAACGAACAGCTTTTTGGGCTATGAAGCAATCAGCGAGCCGTAGAAAGCGGAACTGAAAGATATGACTGACATCCCCCTAATGTTTTTTGAGGGAACAGAAATCTATTTATATTGCAATCATTTTACAAAAAGGATTCAACTCCTTGACAAAGTGATGTATAATGTACTTTATGTAAATTAGCATCAAGGAGTTTTAGAGATATGAAAAAACTAATAGAAGTATCATTAAAATCTATCATTTTCTTTATTGGATGGGCAATTTTCGTATCAGTTATACCGATTCCTGATATTGACAATACAGCGTTGTGGAGGTTTTTTGCAGAACTAATACCGTTTTTGGCGATTGTTATTATGACCGTCATTTTTTGGTTTGTAGATCGTAAAAAAACCAAGTTACATCTCACACAGCGCCCCGTCTATAGCAGTGTATTAGGAGGGACAGTTGGACTAAGTTGGTTAGGTATATCTGTCGGTATTTTGCTTTTTACCGGGTCTGCACGGATAGAAGGTACTAATCATATTTCTATGCTCTGGCTCTGGATACTATCAGCCTTTATCAACACAATTATGCAGGAAATGTTGGTTCGTGGTTATCTATATCAGATGATAAAGAGAAACTACAATGTAGTTGCGGCAACTGTTGTGTCTACCATGCTGTTTACTTTTGCACATGGAGGTGCTTTTGAAGCAGGAACTCTCCCTGTTTTGAATGTTTTGACAATGAGTTTGTTTATGACAACAGTTTTGGAATATACAAATTCTTTGATTGCCCCTATAATCGTTCATTTTCTCTGGAATAGTGTAGGAGCGATTATTTTGGGAGGAGTATCACTTGCAGAGGACTATCCACATTTGTTTAATATGACTTTCGGTGGCAATCAACTGCTATCTGGTGGAATTTATAAAATTGAAGGCAGTGTTGTAGTATTTGTTTTGAATGTGATTATGATAATTGGATTTATTATGGCAAAGAAAAAGAAGAATATTGCATAAGAAGTCACAAACCGACAAGCATGAAGTTGTTTTGAAATGCTCCTTTTATGATGACAGTTTATTTTCACTGTCTCCCATAAAGGGAGCATTTCATTTTCCTTATATTTTGCAGAATACATTCCTTCCGTCCCTATTTATTAGGTAGATAAAAGAAAGGAGGGTTTCCCATGTATAAGCCCCACACCATTGAACAATACAAAGTCTATCGCTTTCTGGAAGAAAACTTTGCGCTGGAGCATTTCCTGCTCGCTCCTTTGTCACGCTTCGGACTGATGCTGGAGGACAAAACCGATGAGAAAATCGCGTTTGCCTTTCTCAATAACTGTGTGCAGGAAATACCCGTACCAGCTCCAGCCGATCCGGAAACGGTAACCGCTTTTCTAAAACAATTCCGCAGCCTTACGCCCCACCCAGTCATCCATGACTTTGAAGCGCTGACCCGCTGGTGGCTGGACAATCCCAACCCGCTTACCTACCAGCAGGCGCTTGGTATGTCCGATGATCTCTACCGCCATTTTCTGTCTCATCCTTTGATCAGTGAAGATGAGGCCCTTCGGCTGGCACGCAAAGGACTCGTTACCGAATCGGAATATAATGACCTGCAGCTATGGTATTTCAACGGCCATACAATGTCCTGCTGGTTTGGTCCTCTGGGAGTAGATGGCACCGGCAGCCTATACGGTCTGACCTTTGACTATCAAACGGCATCCCCAACAAAGACTCAATTCTACCTTTTGGATGACTACTACCGTGTTATGAACCATCTTACAGAGTAAGACCTTTTCAACTACTACATATCGTGCTTGTCACTGGCAATAAATCTATATATAGTGTTTTATATCTTGACAGACACAAGATCCAGTGCTATACTGAGCTTGTAATTGATTTTTGTGCGTATCCCATTTGGGAATACAGGTCTTTTTGATCTGTACCGTAGGCCAAAAGCCTGCATTGCACACGCTGTTAAGTTTGTATGCAAGTGTCAGTGATTTTTTGCGCCCTTTTAGGGCCGAAAAACTGCTGGCACTTTTTTATATAGATAATAATGCCAATGGCAGAAAGGAGTGTTATGGCACAGATTTTTGTGTTCGGGCGCGTCATGAACGACCTCGTACCCAAAGAAAGCCAGTCCAAACAAAGCTATGTATGCTTTGATCTGATGGAACGCACCAAAAACTGGACGCAGTTCTATCAGGTATGGGCCTGGGATGCAGATGTCACCCGGCTCATGCAATTCAAGGTCAAAAAAGGCAGTATGATCTGGCTTGCCGGCTCACAGCGGCTGGTAGATGTTCGCATGAAGGACGGTAAATTGGAAAAGAAGCTGAAGGTCAGTCTAAATGACTTTGGTTTCCTCCCCAAACAGCCCGCCGCAGCGAACAGACAGGAGAATGACCCGGACATTACTGCGGAACCCGCACCGCCTCCCACAGAGGTATTGGACGGTGACCGTGAATCCCTGCCGGAGTAGTTTACTTCGGCGCCCAAGAGGGACCGTATCAAGTTTTTCAGAATGAAACTGAAAGCTTGGTGCGGTCCCTCTTTTTTTGTTTTCCAACAAATTCAGAAAAAAGGATGGTATCAAACATGAATAATGACAGAGGACTTTTGAGCGGCAGCATCACGATCCTGATTGGTGCAGTCATCGCAATTATGGCTCTGGTACGCGGACCCTGGCAGATTTGGCTGCTTCTGGGCGTTTTCACTCTCTGGGGACTATGGGTAGTTTTGATCCTGCTTCTCCCCTATATGCAGCAGGCCCAACGGCGTCGCCAGCGTCAACAGCGCACCAGACAGCTCCATGCAGAAGGCATCCAAACAAGAAGTTTTGAGATCCCTGACCTGGGCGGCACCAACTCCGATGACCTTCTGGTGCGCCACACCAACCATCGTATTCTGGCATATCTGCGCTCCGCTTATCCGCAAGCCACCTTTGAGTGGTGTGAAAAGCAGCCGGAGCAGCTGATCCGCAATGGCGGTACCGGCCGCATTCGTGTGTTTGGCATTGACGAGTTTGATCACGCCGATGTGACACTGGATCAGAACGCCAATATCAAATGCGATATGATCAAGATCGTTCCGCTATCCAAGGTCGGCGGAGAAACAAACGAGGATGATGCAACACCTCCGAAAAGGCAGCCTGTTGATCCCCGTATCTGGTATGAAACGCAGGGACGCTCTGTACTGGAAGCACTGATCTCCGACCTTAATTCCCGTGGACACAGCAAACTGACGCTTCGGGAAGACGGTGATATCTGCATTGAGCAGGGCGAAGATGCTGTTTCTCAGGAGCATCTGAACAACTTTCCCCAGAAGGTCTACTGGCCCCGTCTGGCAGAGGTTCTGGAAAGCAATGGTCTGGCTGCTGAAGTCACTGCCCAGGGCATTCAGGTGTCCTGGTAATGCTTCTGATGCCAAGGAACACAGAGAAAGGAGTGAACTTGACGAATGAAATCAGGACTTACCATCGTGGAAATGGCACAGCAGATTGAACGCCAATCCAAACTCAAGCAAGACTATTTGCTTGATACCCGTCGGCTTCAAGTAGAACCTTTTGGTTCTCAACTTTATCTCCATACCTTTGATGACCACGATGACCCACTGGTGGAGCCACTGGAGATCAACCAGATCGCCCACCGGCAGATCGGCACACATTTGAAGATTCCGGCTGCTTACTATGACCGTATGCTTTCCGATTATCCGGAACTGCTGGCGGAGAATGTGAATTCCTGGTTCCAGCGGGAACCGACCCAGCGTATGGTCCGTACTCTGGATGGCACTGTACGGGCGTTTTTGAGCAACCGCTATCGCCGCATTGACAATCTGGACATTGCAGAGATCGTCCTCCCTGTCATTCAGCAAATGGAGGATGCCTATTTTGAAAGCTGCCAGATCACGGACAGCCGTATGTACATCAAGGTAGTCAACAAGCGGCTTGAAGCCGAAGTTGTACCCGGTGACATCGTACAGTCCGGCGTTATCATCAGCAATAGTGAAGTTGGACTGGGTTCCGTCAACATCCAGCCTTTGGTCTATCGGCTGGTATGCAGTAACGGCATGGTCGTCAACGATGCCCAGACTCGCCGCACTCACATCGGCCGGGTCAATGAGGCAGATGAAAACTTTCAACTGTTCTCACAGGAGACATTGGCCGCTGATGACCACGCATTTGCCATGAAGATCAAAGATACCGTGATGGCTGCCGTGGATGAAACGCGGTTTACACGGGTAGTTGGCATGATGCGTGAAGCCACAACCGTTCAGATGAATACCACTGATATTCCCGGCGTTGTCCGTCTGGCAAGCAAGGATTTCAATATCACCGAGGAAGAAAGCACCGGCGTTCTGCAGCGTCTGATTGAAGGCAAAGATCTGACCCTCTATGGGCTATCCAATGCCGTAACACGCTTTAGTCAGGATGTGGACAGCTATGACCGCGCCACTGCCCTGGAGGGGATCGGATACAATATCCTGTCCATGCCCCGACAGCAGTGGAACCGTATCAATCAGATGGCCGCCTGACCATCTGCAACCATCACAATTTTTAAGGAGGAACCACTATGTATAATCAGAACAACGATTTGATGAAACAGGAAAAATTCATGCTCCCCACTATGATCGAAGGCGATTTCAGCGCCGAGGAACTGGCTGAGGACGCCGATGGTCTGCAGATGAGCTTTCAGCGTGTCAAGATTCCCGCCGGCGGCACACTCCAATTTGAGATGCCGTCCGATGATCCGGACAATCCCGACTATGAAAAGAATCTGGTAGGCGTCATTCTGCATAACCACGCCACCTGCGCCTACTGGCCGGCTGGCAGCGAATATGACGACGATACCACACCGCTTTGTTCTTCTGTGGATGGCAAGGTTGGCATCGGCACTCCCGGAGGCGCCTGTGCTGCCTGCGTGATGAACCGCTTTGGTTCTGCACCTGATGGCAGCAAAGGAAAAGCCTGTAAAAATATGCGTGTGCTCTACCTGCTTCGCAGTGGTGAGTACATGCCTCTGCAGGTAAATCTGCCTCCTACCAGCATCAAGCCCTTCAAGGAATTTCTGAACCGGGCCTTTATGCTCCGCCGCCGCGCCACTTACGGCAGTATCGTGCAGATTGGTCTCAAGCGTGAGAACAACGGCACCAATGACTACAGTGTTGCTACCTTCAAACTGCTGCAGGATTTCCAGGGCGAGGAGCTGGCTCAGATCCGGGCTTACGCCAACAGTTTTAAGGAGCAGATCAAACTCCTGCTCCAGCAGCGTGCCGAGATCACTGAGGAGCAGCGCGACACCGGCTGCGATTATGTAATCGAGCCTGGCGCCATGACCAACGAGCCGGCAGACGGTCACTATACTGTCAGCCAGATCAATGGTGACTGCGAGCAGCTGCCCGCATAAGTATTCTGATGTGGCCTGCGCCACATGACACATGAACAAAGGGATGCCTTCGGTTTAACACACCGGAGGTATCCCTCTTTTTTTATTTAAGGAGGAAAACACAATGTTATGTGAAGTACCATTAACCAAAGAACAACAGGCATTTGCCACTGATCATCACGGACTGGTCTACAAGTTCCTGAATGAAAACCATCTGCCGGAAGATGAATTTTATGATGTGGTTGTTTTCGCATACTTAAAGGCAGTAAAAGATTACTTCAACTCTCCATCTGCACAAAAATTCTCTTTTAGCACAATCGCCACACGACAAATGAAATTCCGGCTCTATGATTACTTCCGCACCCAGGAGCGCCGCAAGCGCAATATGGAGGTTCTCAGTATTCATGTCGGATTATATCCCGATGGTGCGCCTTTAGAAGATACCATTCCTGCCCATGACCCAATCATGCAGCAGTTGGAAATGGATCTTCTGCTCCACGAGCTGGCCGGCAGAGTCTCTAAGCAGCAAATGGATATTGTGCATCTGAAACAGGGCGGCTATGGCATCCGTGAGATTGCCCGCACCCAGAATGTTCCTATGCGGCGCATTAAAGAGTTGCTGGCTGAAGTCCATGATGTGCTGCTGGATATTTGCTATGGATGAACCCATTACAGATAAGAAATACCCTTACATCCACATTTTCAAAAAGATTGGAGGTCAAACCGAATGAAGAAAGAAAAGAAACAGATCGTTTTGAATGGTTCTCTGCTGCGTCCACTGTCTGTTGGGCGGGGTGCGCTTCTGCACGCCGGAGGAAACATCTACCACACTTCGCGTGTGGTAGCAATTCTGGAGGAGTCGGAGGATTGCGTCCGTTTTGAAACGCAGAACTCCCACTACCATCTCTCCATGTCCCCTTTTCCGCTGGCGGCTGTCAGTCCGCTCCCTGTGAGATTGGCCGCATGTGCGTGAAGGGACTGTAAATGGATTGGAACAGCCAGCTCCCGCTGACTATTCCACAAGTTCTGGCCGTGGCGGATACCATTCCGTCACGGCTCTTTTTATGGAGGAACAAAATGAACGAAGAAATCATGAATGATATCCAATCAGTCCGCCCCAAAGACCAGTTCACCTTTTCCTGCCGTCAATGCGGGGCGTGCTGCCGCAATATCGAAGGCTGTGTAATGGTGGAAAGTCTGGACGCCTACCGTCTGGCTCGCTATCTCCGAACAAAAGGTGAGCCCATCGAAGGAATAGAGGATTTCCTGTTCCGTTACTGCGAACCAGAACCACTGACTGAGGAAGGCTTCCCTATCTATATGCTCAAGACAAAAGCCCCTAACGGCTCCTGCATCTTCCTTACGGATGGGCGCTGTTCTGTCTACCCTGCCCGTACCCGTACCTGCCGTATCTATCCTCTTACCGTAGGTCCAGGGGAGCGTGGCCGTGATTTTGAATACTGCCTGTGTCTGGATCGGCACCGGAGCCACTTTACCGGCAGCCGGGTATCCGTCAAGGACTGGTTGTATCAGAATTTTAAGAGGGAAGACAAAGAATATGTAAAGCGGGAATATGAGATTGCCACCGAACTGGGCAAACTGATGCGCGCCATTGACCCTGCCATGCGGCAAGGCATTGTATTCAAGGTACTCTACTACCGCTATTACAATTTTGATTTAGACCAGCCTTTTCAGCCTCAGTATGAGCAGAATAACCGACACCTGTTAGCAGACCTGCACCGGATTGCCGGGGAACAGTAAAAGGCAAATGGCTTTTTTAGAAAGGGGGCCTTATTCTATGAATTTACACGAAACAGCAATGGGGCAAAGATTTTTTAATGTTCAACTCCCTGCACTGATCAACACACTCAAAGATATTGCGGCGGCGCTTTCCCGCCCTGTACCATCTGCTATATCCTTTCCGGCAGACCCACATTTTCTCACTTCGCTCTATTACGGCGAATACGAAGCAGATGTGTTCAAGCCTGACAAACGCCTCATACCTTTTAACCAGACAGTACAACAGAAAGAAAAAGCGCTGCTTCCACTACTCTCCAGCGAGGCATCCATCGCTTTTGAACAGTATCAGACTGCGGTACAATGCCGCAATTCTGCTGTATTGGAGCAAGCATACGCCTCTGGTTACCGTACCGCTGTGCAGATGTTTGCGGCAGGCTTAGGCCCACAACCGCCAGTACCGGAACATGAGGAGGATAGCAATGGATGAGAACAGACTGCCCGAACTGCCCCAGGAAGCTTTTCGGCCAATGATCGCACAATCAGTCCAACTGGAACAGTTTTTAGGGAAAGAGCTGATTTTTTGCTTTCGGGATCTTGATGGCGTCCATACCTTTACTACCTGCTATGGCGATATCTACAAAACAGTCAACGCACTGCGGGACTATGTCCGGCTCCTGGAATCGGTGTGCGATCAGTGGGAGCTGACTGGATTCCATCGTGCTACCTATGAGTACCATGCCGAAAAGCTGCGTAAAATTGCGGATAAACTGCAAGCTGGTATCGGCTACGACTATGACAAAGCCGTGGAAAGATGCAAAAAGAAACAAGCCAGAAAGTCCCACAGCAGCGATGTCGGGGAAGATGCCCTTCTGCTGACGGTACGGGCTGCCAACAAGTCCGCTGACAATGAAAAGGAGGCTGCGCCTTATGAGGAAGATACCCCTTGGGAACCTGAACTCGAATAACCCTATAAAAACATCTGTTAAAAAGTATCATGCAAGCGCTGCCCGGCAATCTTCCAGAGAACGGAACCGATTGCTGACCTGCAAAAGCTTTGCGTTTACCCACGCCAATGTGCATAAGCACTGCCGCCACTTCCGGCGCGGATAGCCGCCCGGAAGCTACCCATGGAGGATGCCTATGGAACGAGATGAACTACGCACCACTTTAGTGAACCATCTGGAAACCCTGCGGCGCAATCTGCAGGTCGTATCCATGGAGGTGCTGAAAACAAAGTACAAAAAACCATTTGATGCCCTGCGGCAAGACATCTGTAAAGCCGCTACCGCCTATACCCGCTTTCTGGTATTCGACGGTATGCGGATCAAACACAAATACTTTGATGAGGCTGTACCCTATATCGATACAGCTGTGAAGCAAACCAAGCGGCTCAAACAGATCTCAGATGCTGCCTTTCAGCGTCAGGATATTGACGAGATCGAATCACTCGCCCTTGCCCTGCGCAAAGAGATAGAAGCAGCTCTGCAGCCCTTCTATATGGGACATATGTGCCTTTATGTGACGCCGGAATGCTTTGACGACCCACCCAAGACGCCGGAAGTCTACAACGACGCAACCGCCTGTGTCTGGCGGGATGGTACATGGCAGCTTCTGGAGGATACCAGCAAAGGGTTCCTGCTCTTTGTTCAATCCAAATCCAAGGAGGAAGCTGCCGCATGAAAAATACATCCCAGCAATATCTAAACAGCGAAGCACACGGTTATCTCATGGAGGCCAAAGCCTGCAAGCTTTTGCTCAAAGACTTGGAGCGCATCCGCGCCAAGCTCAGGCGGCGCATCGAAAAGGAAGCCGCAGACCGCGAGGCAGAATTTGAAGCAGCTATGCAATACCATAGCGAAAATGACATCCAGGAAGCCTACGGCTGGGAATTCATCAGCGAACAGCAGTATGAACGCTATCTGGAATTGTTCCGTCAGGGCCGCAAGGCGATTGATGAACACAGCCCCACTGTTACAGAGCTGGCACTTTCCATCCTGAACCGCATCTTTCAGGATATTGATAGGGACTGCCGCCAATGCGAGTTTGAAGCCCTGTCGCCGGACGAACAGCTTGCCGAGTTGAAGCGTGCTGAAGAATCCAGGCAGGCATGGAGGCAGTATATCGCCAGTCTGAAAGAAATGGTCGGCTCCACCGCTGCGCAGGAATGACCCTTAAAAATCGCTGCTGAAGTGTGCTTTACAGACTGCCTACTTGCAAAATCAGATTTTTTCGGCTAAAATAGGTATATAATAATATATCAGCCGAAATTAAGAAAGGAGGAACGCCTGTGTATATCACCCGACACATGGAGAAACCGGTGATGGAGCTGAATGAACAGTATCCTGTGCTTCTGCTTACCGGCCCAAGGCAGGTTGGAAAAACCACCATGCTGGAACATTTGATAGAGGTCGAGGGCAAGGGGCGCAAAAAGGTCTCTTTGGATGATCTGACGCTGCGGGAACTCGCCAAGACGGACCCAAAGATGTTCTTTCAGCTGTATCAGCCGCCGCTGCTCATTGACGAAGTGCAATACGCACCGGAACTGTTCCCATATATCAAAATCATGGTAGATGAACGCCATCAGCCCGGCGATTTCTGGCTGACGGGTTCTCAGCTTTTCAAGATGATGGAGGGCGTACAGGAATCTCTGGCAGGCCGGGTGGCTCTGCTCCACCTCTCACCGCTTTCCCAGAGTGAGATCATGAAACGGCCTCCTGAACCACCGTTCAGCCTGGAGCTGCCTCTTTTGTCCGAACGGCAGAACGGACGCCAAATGCTGAACACGCCAGAGGTCTTTCAGCGTATCCATCAGGGCGGGATGCCTGCCCTGGTCACAGGAACCTATTCCAATGCCTCCATCTTCTATTCCAGTTACATTGACACTTACATGGAACGGGATGTGCGGCGGCTGTCCAATGACATTGACAGCTTGAAGTTTTTGCGGTTCCTGCGTTCTGTCGCCGCCAGGACTTCCCAGCAGGTCAATTACAAGGGCATTGCCGATGATGCGGAGATCGACCAGACCACGGCCAAAAACTGGCTTCATGTTCTGGAGGCGCTGGGGATCATCTTTTTATTGGAGCCCTATTCCAATAATGTCCTCAAACGCACCGTATCCACACCCAAGCTCTACTTCTACGACTCCGGCATTGTCTGCTACCTGACCCGTTGGAGCAGTCCGGAGACAGCCATGGAAGGAGCCATGAGCGGCGCACTGCTGGAAAACTATACCGTAGCGGAAATCATCAAAACCTATCAGAACGCCGGTCAGGAGCCTTTCCTGTACTATTACCGGGATAAGGATGCCAGAGAAATTGACCTGATCTTGGAGCGGGACGGAAAACTGTTTCCCATCGAGATCAAAAAGATGGCCTCACCGCCAAAAAAATTGACAAAGGTATTTGACCTGATCGACAAGTCTCCGCTGCAGCGCGGTACTGGTGCTATCCTTTGCATGGCTGACCAGTTGGGCGCTTTTGATCAGAACAATCTGATCGTGCCTATCTCTTTGATTTAACGAGGAACCCTGCCGCATTACCTGCGGCTTATAACCGAAAGGATCGACAGACTGCATTTAGCGGCCTGCCGGTCCTTTTTTCATTTAGGAGGAAACACCTGATGATAAAACGACAAATATCTTTTCTGTTTGAAGATCCCGGATTCTGTATAGATGTATTCTGCACCATTGCAGAACCGGTACGCTACTACAACCGGGATACCGAAAGCGGCGCATGGTACAGCTCTACACCGGATTGGAATGAAAATGGCAGTCTCATCCGGGAAGACCTCATCTTTGAAGTGATTGCAGATGGCGTAGTCTGTGCACTGGACGGCAATGGTAACTTTGAAGGCAAGAAACCCTTCGTACCTTTCTGCCAATTCCGCCAATCGCTGGTGCAGTCCGTTCATACACAATATCCGCACCTGCAGAATCAGGAAGCACTAAGGGAAAAGCTGCTCTCCCTGCCGGATGCCAGAGAAACGGTTGGGCATGGTTGGTACTGGGAAAACTGGCTCTTTGCCACCGATGTTGAGAACACCGCTGAGGAAGCAGTAGACTCAGCCGAATGGCTAAATAGTCAGTTCCACATTCTGGCTGTCCGCTATATCCACAAGCCCACCGGCTTTGTGTTTACCAACTACCGTTTCCGGGACAAAAGAACCGAAGCCAAATCTTCTGGACATGACCTACTGCTCTATGACTGGAAAGACCAATGACCACACTGCGTCAAAAAATGCAGCAGCTATACACAAGGAGGATGGGGCATGCCGATTTCTCTACTACAATGGACATCTACACCCATATCACACAAGAGAATATGCAGGAGAAGGCAAAAAACATTAGTGTGAACATGAAGCTGATGTAAAAAGAAAGGCGAATCTGCATTTTATAAGCAGATCCGCCTTTCATATTGCTTCATCCGGTTTCGTAGGGTCTCACGCAAAAGTTGTAGAAAAGTTGTAGTAACGCGATTTTTTGTAGTAAATGACCTCTTTAGTACAGCTTTGCTCCTGCCGGAATACTGTCATCCAGCATCAAAAGATTTAAGCCTTCCCGTCCGTCATACTCGTACACTGCGGAAATCAACATACCCTCGGAATCAATACCCATCATCTTTCTCGGCGGCAGGTTTGTGATTGCCACACAGGTCTTCCCAACCAGCTCTTCCGGCTCGTAATACTCGTGAATACCGCTTAAAATGGTGCGTTTCCGGTCTGTTCCGTCATTCAGTGTGAATTTCAGGAGCTTCTTGGACTTCGGCACTGCCTCACAGGCTTCGATCTTAACCACTCTGAAATCAGACTTGCTGAATGTTTCAAAGTCTACATCATCTGCAAACAAAGGCTCGATTTTCACCTTGGAAAGATCAATCTGTACGCTTGGCGCGGACACGGTTGCATCCTCTGCAGAACCATTTACCGCTGCTTTTTCGGCTTTGTTTTCAGCCCGCTTTGGTTCCAGGGTCTTCATTGTCGGGAACAGCAGAACATCGCGGATGGAGGCGCTGTCGGTCAGGAGCATGACGAGACGGTCAACGCCGAAGCCGAGGCCGCCCGTGGGGGGCAGGCCGTATTCCAAAGCGGTAACATAGTCGTAATCAACCTGGGCTTTGCAGTTGGGCTCGATGGCCTTGCGCTCAGCAACCTGGCGCTCAAAACGTGCTTTCTGGTCGATGGGGTCATTCAACTCGCTGAATGCGTTGCCATACTCGGTGCAGTCAATGAAATACTCAAACCGCTCAGTAAACGCCGGGTCATCGGGCTTGCGCTTGGCCAGCGGGCTGATTTCGACAGGATAATCATAGATAAAAGTAGGCTGGATGAGCTTATCTTCAACAAATGCATCAAAGAACTCTGCCAGGATCGCACCCTTGGTCGGAACTTCGGGCAGCTCCACATGGTGCTCCTTAGCAGCGGCGATGGCATCCTCATCGGTTTTCCAGTCATTGAAATCAACACCGGAATACTTCTTGACGGCCTCCACCATGGTCAGGCGCTCCCAGTGGCCCAAGTCGATCTGCTTGCCCTGGTAGGTGATCTCCATGCTGCCGCAGACCTTGAGAGCCAGGCGTTTGTAGAGCTCTTCCACCAGATCCATCATGCCGTGGAAATCAGTGAATGCCTGATACAGCTCAATGGTGGTGAATTCGGGGTTATGCTTGGGGTCCATACCCTCGTTGCGGAAGATACGGCCAACCTCATATACACGGTCCATGCCACCCACGATCAGGCGCTTGAGGTAAAGCTCTGTCTCGATGCGCAGCACCATATCCATATCCAGCGTATTGTGATGGGTATAGAAAGGACGGGCAGAAGCGCCGATTTCAAACGGGGTCAGGATGGGGGTATCGACCTCCAAAAAGCCCTTTTCGTCCAGGTAAGCGCGGATCTCTTTCAGGATCTGGCTGCGCTTGACAAAAGTATCCTTGACTTCGGGGTTGACGATCAGGTCAACATAGCGCTGGCGGTAGCGGGCTTCACGGTCAGTCAGGCCATGGAACTTTTCGGGCAGAGGCAGCAGACTCTTGGAAACCAAGGTCAGCTCATGCACGCGCACGCTCAGTTCGCCCATTTTGGTGCGGAACACTTCGCCGGTGCAGGCAATGATATCGCCCACATCCATCTTTTTGAATGCGGCGTATGCTTCATCGCCCAGCAGATCACGCTTGACGAAGATTTGGATATCACCTTTCGCATCGCGCAGGTGGGCAAAGCTGGCCTTGCCCATAACGCGCTTGGACATCATACGGCCAGCCAGGCTGACCATACGGCCGGTATCTTCCTCAGCGGGCAAATCTTTATATTCTTCTTTCAAATCAGCAGAGAAAGCATCCTGCTTGCATTTGGTGATGGTAAACGGGTCGTGGCCGGCGGCCTTGAGGTCGGCCAGCTTCTGACGCCGTACTGCCGCTTCCGATGCGGCGTTCTGGGGGGCGGACTGCTTGTTCTGTTCCATGGCGCAGGTTCCTTTCCTGTTTTTATATCCGGGGGTGATCAGCGGCTGCGGCTGACACCCAGAATGGTGTATTCCAAAATATTGCCGTTGGGCAGGGTAACGTCAACCTTATCGCCAGTCTTGTGGCCGATGAGGGCAGCGCCGACCGGACTTTCATCGCTGATGCGGCCCTGGTCGATGTCGGCTTCGGTAGAACCGGTGATATCATACTCTTCAGCTTCATCCGGCTCATCGCCCTCTGCCAGGATGCGCACATGCATACCGATAGAAACGGTATCCAGGCTCAGGTCACTGTCGTCCATGATGCGGGCAACCTTCAGGGTAGCTTCCAGGTCAGCAATGCGGGCTTCAACCACAGCCTGCTCTTCCTTGGCGGCATCGTATTCCGCGTTCTCAGAAAGGTCACCATAACCACGGGCAACCTTGATCTTTTCAGCAATCTCGGAACGCTTGACAGTTTTCAGGGTGTCCAGTTCTTCTTCCAGCTTTTTATAACCCTCATGGGTAACAACAACTTCTTTGGCCATTGTCAATGTCTCCTTAGCAATTAAAAAGTCGTGCGGCCCGGTGGGAGCCGCACTAGTTTTAATATTTTATCGTTTTTTCCTGTCGCTGTCAAGTAGATTTTAGCGTTGCGGCTCTGTTTTTTCTTTCAGGAAAGCCACACTGCGCCGCTGTTTTTCAAATGGCGGGTTCTGGGGGGTTCGACGGTGCAAATCACTGCTTCCACCATACATTTTCAGCATTTCTGCGCTGTTTTTTGCTTTGTTTTGTCTGAATCATCTGCTTTTTAACCGCTTCATATTGACCATTGGCGTAAAACGTGGTAACATGTAGATGTTATATAGCATGCTGGCGCAGGGATACTGTTGCCGGCGGTTTTGCATGTATGTATGGTTTTTGTGCCCATTGGATATATTATTTTATGCAAAAGGGAGGTTTTGCGCCGTTGAAGCGTTTTTTGTGTGCGGTAATCGTTGCTGCGCTGCTGTTGTTCTGTGTTGCCTGCGGCAGCCATGCGGCCGTCTCCGCTGATTCGATCGCAACTGCCGCACCCACGGCATCCTCATCCCGCAATATTCGCAGCGAACCTATTACCGTAAACAGCACCGTGGCTGACGCTGATACCGTGAACAATGCACAGACCGCAGCCCCCACTACGGAAGCAACCGAAGCTCCTGCGGAAAGCGAGGCCGAAGAGGTGGATACCCCCGCTACCGGGGATTTTCCGGTGCCTTACCTGGCTGCTGTGCTGGGGTTGATTCTGGTTTGTTCCGCGGGCCTGGTTATGCTCAAGCGTATCTGATTTTATTCGTCCATTCCAAAAGGGAGGCCGCGCGGCTTCCCTTTTTTTTACCTTATGGCAACACCGCACAATTCCCGCCTTACGGCTTAAGCACCGCTCCGACGGCTGCGGCACCTCGCTCGCCGTATCGGCACTTAGAATTATGCGGTATTGCCCTTATTTTTTATGCAAGGGGGTGTTTTTCTATGCCACGCCGTTTTCCTCACCTGCGGGGGGACAGCCGCTTGTATCCGTTTGCTGCACGCACGGCGCTGCGGCGGCGCCAAAAGCACCGGGCTTGGGCGCTGCGCCTTTGCGGCGCTACGGTGCTTTGCCTGGCTGCCGGGCTGATCCTGCGGGATACTGTATTCCGCGGCGGCCAGCCGGAAGCCCCGGTCACCACCGCGGAGTCAACGGAGCAGCCCTCCCCCACCCCGATTGCCATTACCCCGCGGGCCGCAACGGTGGATGTGCTGGCCGCCGAAAGTGCGGACAGTGATGTCCTCTCTTCCCCCGCGCCGCATCCAAGCCCGGATGCCGCCCAGGCGGCGGATATTCTGCCTCAGTATCAGGAGCTTTACGCCCAGAATTCCGACCTTGCAGGCTGGCTGTGCATCAACGGCACCAACATTAACTACCCTGTGGTTCAGGCAGACAACAGTTATTACCTGCGCCGCGGGTTTGACCGACTGTATTCCACCGCCGGAACGCTGTTTTTGGATGAGCGCTGCCGCCTTGCCACGCCAAACGCCGCCGGAACGGCCAATGCCCTGATTTACGGCCACAACACTGCCAGCGGCAGCATGTTCAGCCAGCTGCTGAACTATGCGGACAAAGCGTTTTACACCGCCCACCCTACCTTTCAGTTTGATACGCTGTACGAAGAAGGCACTTGGCAGGTTGCCGCTGTGCTGCGCACTGAGCTTGGCGCGGATGCGCTGCCCTACTATTCCTTTTTTGATGCTTCCACGCAGGAAGAATGGCAGCAGCGCGTGGATGCCATTCTGGAACTTTCGCTTTACGATACCGGCGTTGTGCCCCAATATGGGGACCAGCTGCTGACCCTTTCCACCTGCGGCGTTGCCACCGTTACAACCAACAGCCGCTTTGCCGTGCTGGCCGTAAAAATAAACTGAGGTGCATCTATGAGCATTCTGGCGCAAATCATTGGTCTTGCCTGCCTGTTGTTCTGGGGTTTCTGGCTTTGCTGCAAGCTGCGGCTGCCCGCCGGGTTTGCCCCGCTGTGCGGGCTGTGCTTTTGCATGGTAGTGCTGCAGCTGGCTGGCAGCTGCAACCAGCTTTGGCTGGGGGCCCAGCTGCTGCTTGTGGGGGCTGTGCTCACCCTGGCGCAGCGCCGCCGTCACGAAATTTTGCCCCAGCTGCTCTCCCCGGGTGTGCTGGCCTTTTGCAGCGCTGCTGGGGTGCTGATGGCGGTGTTCGCCATCCGGCAGCCGGAATTCCAGACCTGGGATGAATTCAGCCATTGGGGTATCTATTTCAAAAGTGTATTTTACCAGCACCGTTTTGCCGTGTGGGATACCACCCGCAGCCTGGCCCATCAGGCATACCCGCAGGGCCTGCCGGGGCTGTACGCCCTGTTTGCGCTGCCCGCCGCCCAATATCGGGAAGCGGATGTACTGTTTGTCACTGCGCTGCCGCTGGCTGCGGCGGCTTCTGCCCTGTTTGCCCTGCCGCAGGTCACAGCCCGCCGCCCGCGCATCGCTTATACTGTCTGCGCCTGCCTGGCCGCACCGGCGCTGTTTTGGCTGTTTGCCCCCGATACCCCCTATACGACTGCTTATATGGACGCCCCGGTGGGCGCCCTGTTTGCTGCGGCGCTTTGTGTTATCCTGCTGCCCTGTGCTGCTAACAGCCGCGTGCAGCGCGGTCTGGCGCTGGCATTCCTGTGCGGCGCATTGACCACTGTAAAAGAGATTGGCACCGTGTTCGCGCTGTGCGTGGTGGGCATCTGGTTTCTGCAATGCCTGCTGGATGCGCTGCGGGATAAGGGCGGCATCCTGCGCGGCTTCCTGCTGCCCTTTACCGCTGCGCTGCCCTGCTTTGCCATACCGCTTGCCTGGAAGCTGCTGTTGAAAGCCCTGCACCGGGCCGATGACCAGTTTTCCTCCATGGGGCCGGGATACTTTTTGCAGTGCTGGCAAGAGGCCCGCACCGGTTTTGACCGCTACTTTTACGATGTGTGGGACCGCTACTATGCCCGGCTGCGCAGCTATCCGCTGCTGTTTGGGGCCAGCACCTTCAAGGTGGGCTGTTTGTGCGCTGCGGCCGCGGTGTTGCTTTTAATCGTTCTGATCTGGGCCATGGGGCGGTGGCAGGGGCTGCGCACGGCGCTGCCGGGGCTGTGCATGATCTTGTACTGGCCGCTTTATCAGGGCGTGTTGTTCTATGTGTACATCTGCGGCATGAGCCCTTATGAGGCACTGGAGATGGCCAGCTGGGAGCGGTACTTCTGCTGCTTTTTCCTCGGCTGGTTCAGCGTGCTGGAAGGCGAAGCCCTGCTGGCCGGGTTTGCTGCGGCCCACCGCCTGCCGCGAATGGCCGGGCATGCGGTGCCCGCCATTGTTCCCTGCCTGCTGGTTTGCAGCACGTTTTGGGGCATCTGGCAAGCGGGCGGTGCTGCATCCCTCTTCTGCCTGCCGAAAGCCGACTGGCGCACCGAGCAGCAACAGATCGCTGCAGACATGCTAACCCGCATGGACGGCGCACAGAATGGCAGCATTTGGCTGCTGAGCGCCGACGACTCGATGGCCGTGCAGAACATGTGGTACTACCAGTACGAGCTGTACCCCGCCGTTACCGCGGTGGAAGCCCAGAGCAGCGAAACTGATGTGGACCTCGGCTACAACATCGGCGAGCATGATGTGACCTGGCTGGTGCTGTTTGGCGTAACCGATGATTTTACCGCACGTTACGCTGATCTGGCCGATGATGGTCTGCGCAGTGCCCAAAGCACCGCCCCGGCGCTGTACACCGTAACCAATGTGGATGGACGGATTTATTTGACGGCAAAATAGAAACAGGCATGTGCCGCATACGGGAGATGGTATTCTCGCCGTGCGGCACATGCCTGTTGCTTTGTTTTATAGTTCACACTCCATGGGCAGGTAAGCGCCATTTTCGTTCGGGGTACGCTGGCCGGTCAACGCAAAACCGTTTTTCTGCCAGAAGGCTTTGCTTTGGGGGTTGCCCTCGTCGATGGCAAGGCGCAGTGTTTTGAATTGTTCGGCCCGCAATGCCTGCTTGCAATCTGCAATCAGTGCGCTGCCGGTACCCCTGCCCTGCTGGGCAGCATCCACCATAAATAGGCCGATGTATGCGGTGGCCGGGTTGGGGTAGCCGGTGATCAGATCCATCATCGCGGCCAGCGTTTCACCGTCATAAAAGCCGATAAAATATTTATCCGACAACGTTTTGCCCGGCGGAACAGCCTGCAGATCATCCAGAATGCTGGCTTTGGTGGCCATGGGTGGGTGGTAGCGGTAGAACTGTGGGTTGCCGCTGCACAAAGCCAGCATGGCATCCACATCTGTTTCCATCAGCTGCCGGACGGTGTACCGGCGGGAAAGGGATTGCAGCTGCATGAGGTTCTCCTTTTCTGTTTTGATTTTATTCTTGGGTGGGGCGTATCTTGTTTTTTGGTGGTATTTGCTGTATTCCGGGGTAGAATATTGGGCAAGGCCCGTCATGCGGGACGATGCAAGCATCGTCCCCTACAAATAAGGTTGGGTTTGTTGCAGGTTTTATAATATGCAATACGGCAAGGCTTCGGCGGGATGAGAGTCCCCCGCCCCACTTACCACTTACCACTTAATATATCACCGCCCTCCCCACACCGCAACGCTTTTCCCCTTGCAATTTTGCGGCAAATCCGCTATGATGAAACACGAGAAATTTTATGGCCGGGGCGGCGCCGCGCTGCCCCGTGCCAATGATGAAGGAGATCCTGTTATTATGGCATTCAAATATGAAATCACCGAGCGCATTGCTGTTCTTTCCACCAACTCCAGCGGCTGGGAGCGCCAGCTGAACCTGATCAGCTGGAACGACCATGAGCCGAAGTACGACATCCGTGACTGGTCCCCGGACGGCAGCAAGATGGGCAAGGGCATCAGCATGACCAAAGAGGACCTGATTGCCCTGAAAGGCATTCTTGATGACATGGAGCTGTGATGGAAGATTATCGCGCACAATTTATTGACATTTACAACAAGAATGTCACCCGCCCCGGTGCGGACCGCCTGCTGAAATGGCTGGAGGGCACAGACTTTTTTACCGCGCCCGCTTCCACCAAGTTCCACGGTGCATGCGAGTGCGGCCTTGTGATGCACAGCATCAATGTGTACAACGCCATGATGCAGCACTTTTTCACGGAAGAGGAAGATAACCCCGAAACTTTTGCGGTGTGCGCCCTGCTGCACGATGTATGCAAGGCGAACTTTTACAAAGTCAGCACCCGCAACGTGAAAAATGATGCTACCGGTCAATGGGAGAAAGTTCCTTTTTATCAGGTAGCCGACCAGCTGCCCTATGGCCACGGTGAAAAGAGCGTTTATCTCATTGAGCACTTCATGCGCCTAAAAACCGATGAAGCCATTGCCATCCGCTGGCATATGGGCGGTTTTGACGATGCGGTGCGCGGCGGCAGTTTTGCGGTAAGCGATGCTTACAACCGCTACCCGCTGGCCGTCAAGCTGCACGCTTCGGACCTGATTGCCACCTATCTGATGGAGCAGGGCACCAGCAATGTGGAAAACGGCCACCCAAAAACAAAATAATTGATAGCAGAAACGGCACAGCCTTTTTACCGGGCTGTGCCGTTTATCTTATTGCTTACTGCACGCTTTGCATATATTCGTCAATTCTCTGGCTGAAGATTTCCGGCCAGCGGGCGTCGTATTCGGCAAACACCTGCTTGAAGTAATCGGCTTCCTCTGCATCCGGCCGGGCTGTGCGGCGGTAGCAATACAGGGTAATGCCGTCCAGCGGGAACTCGGTCACATATTCATAATGGACGGCAGCAGGGCTTTGGGTGCGCAGCGCTGCGTTGATGGGGCCGACAATGCCGCCCTCATCCACACGATCGGTCACCATCACATATTCTGACGTCCAGATTCCCGTGGGGAAGCCATGGGTGGAGGGCACACTGCTCTCCCACAGGATCATCGTTTGCAGCTGGGGGTGGGCCGGGTCACTGTAGGCAAAGGTAGTGCCGCTGTAACCATTGGAATCCATATTGATGTAAACGGTCTGGTCCTCGGTGCAATGTTCCAGCACAAAATCTGTCACGGCGCGCATCTGGGCCAGGTCGGTGCGGCGGGTCAGGTCCAGGCTTTCGCTGCTCAGGGCCAGGGTCTGCACGTTTTTACCGGGCAGACGCAGGGCGTTGCCGAAGTTGACCACCAAAAATACGGCCAGAACACCCGCCGCAGCATTGCGCAGCCAGGGCTTTGCCTTTTGCTGGGTCAGTTTGGCGCACAGGCCAAACAGCATCAACAGGTAAAAAGGCGCAAGGATCAGGCTCTGGTGGTCGCCCAGGGACTGGGTACGGGTAAACAGCACCATCGCCCCCAGGCTGGCCGCGGCGGCTACAATAGCCTGTGCACGGGTGCTGCGGCAATACAGCAGCCACACTAAGCCTGCCGCGCAGAGCACCAGCCAGATCAGTCCCTGGGTGCGCAGCTGGCCCAGGCAGTTGTTGCCAAAGCCGCCACCGTAGTAAGCGCCGTAAATATCCGCGTAGTCGGTTGTCAGGATGGTTTTGAAGGTGGGCAGCAGCGCCCCCACGATGATCACAGCGCTGGGTATGCCGAACAGCAGCATATGTTTGAGGGTACTCCCCAGCGTTTTGCGGCGCACCGCCCCCACCAGCACCGCCAGCACATACACAGCATAAAACGCCAAGATCCAGAACATGTACCAGCGCCGGGTCAGGATCAGGGCAAACGTTGCAGCAAAAATCGCCAACAGCCGCGGCCAGGGCAGCGTTTCAAACCGGTAATCCGCGCACAGCAGGGCGATCACTGCGGCAAAAGTCAGGCCAAAGGCATCCGGCATGCCGTGGGTGGCAGGCCACAAAAACATGGGCCACAGCACCATAACCGCCATACACAGCGGGTAATACAGCGCCGTATGGCAAGCGGGCAACTGCTGGGCCAGGTATTTTGCGCCCATCAGCAGCGCAAACCACATGGGCACAAAGCAGGTGATGGCATAGCACACCATAAACGCATTGATGCTGTGCCCGGTAAAGAGATACGGCACACTGATAAAGAGATTCATGAACATCTTATAGTCCGCCGTCAACAGGCTTTCCAGCAGCACATGAATGCCGTAAAATCCGCTTTGACCAAAGCTGCCGAACAGCAGTGTCTGCTTGGCAAAATAGTTGATCGCGTCATCACTGTACACCGTTTGGCGGTAGCACACCAGTGCAGCGATGACCGCAACGCCCACAGCGGAGCCAGCCAGCCAACTGCGCAGGAACGTTTTATCCTGTGCTACCCTCTGACCGGGGAACACCGTCTGCCAGGTAAAGTGCAGCAGCAGGCACAGCCCGCCCATGCAGACAGCCCACATCAGCACCACCAGCAGCATGCCGCCATAGGCTGTGATCACACCGCCCACCAGAATGGCACACAGCAGCAGCACGCCATACGCCAGCCAGCGTGGACCGGCCGGGAGTGCGCGAAGGTTCGGGAACTGAATTTTTCCCATCGGGGGCCTCCTTTCGCCCTTTATTTGTTTATACAATTTGTTTATATAAAATCGTTTTATACAAATCATTTATTTTGTTCGTGTTGTCCTGCTCTTGTACAACCCTTATGCGGCTTATTTCACAGGGGGGAACAGTTACACTCCACGCAGTCACACAACACTGCGGGCATCCGGCACTTCCACACTTTGCAGGTCAAATACAAAAGCAGCCCGCGAAACCAAGGCTTAATAGTGATAAGGTACTATTTAGCTTTGCGGGGGGCAGAGAACGGTGTGACCGCAATGGTCACGCCGTTTTTCTGCGTCCGAGGGTAGATTTAGCAACAACAGGCTCGGAAATCACAGGAATCTCTACGCCATCCACGAAGTTAAAATAGATTTTCACCTTCTGTACCCGCTTGCCGCTGGATTTGTCCGGCGCGAACACCTCAATCTTCTTGATATACTCATTGACTATCGTAGGTGTCAATTCCGGCACATCCACATACTTCTGGGTCAGAGCGACAAAGGCATCTACATCAGCACTCATGGTTTCCTGCGTTTCCAGCCATTCTTCTGTTACTTCAATTTCGAGTTTTAACCGTTCCTGTTCCGCCTCATAATCAGCGGTCATTTTCTTGTACCGCTCCTTGCTCAGATCGCCCAGGACGAAATCTTCATAGAGCCGGGGAAGCAGAATATCCAGATCAGCCAATCGCTTCTTGGCCTGCTCCACCCGCTTCCGATCTTCACGGATGTTGCGCTCCTGATCGGAGCGGCGGCATTGCAGCCATTCTTCCTGAAAACCTTCCACGTCCTGCCGGACATAGGCATTGACCGCCCGAATGCGCTCCAACACCAGTTCCCGCAGTACATCTTCCCGGATATAATGAGCAGAACAGGTGCCTCGACCGCTTTTGTAGCTGGAACACACATAATGGTCTTGCTTGCCGTCAAAGCTCTTGCAGGCAGCAAAGTGCAACTTATTCCCGCAATCGGGACAGAACAGAAGCCCGGAGAACAATCCCTGCCGTTCCGCTTTTGTGGGACGGCGTTTGTTTTTCCGCAGCTCCTGTACCCTGTCCCACTGAGCCTGTGAAACGATTGCTTCCTGCGTGTCCGGGAAGATACACATATCTTCGACCGCGTTCGGAATCCGTTTTTTCAGCTTGTAGGACTTGGAATAGGTCTTGAAATTACAGGTGCAGCCAGTGTACTCCATCCGTTCCAGAATACCAACAACTGATTGACCAATCCAATGGTAAGGGCGTTCCGGCATCTTCTTCCGTTTTTTCGGGTCAGGATGGTTTTCTGACTGTTTAGCGTACAGCGCCTTGGCGGTCATCACCTTGTCCTGCTCCAGTATACGGGCAATCTGCTCCGGCCCCTTGCCGTCAATGGTCAAATCAAAGATGCGCTTAACTACTGGGGCAGCATCCTCGTCAATAATCCAATGCTCCTTGTCGGCGGGGTCGGTGCGGTAGCCATAGGGCGGCTTGCCCAGATGCTTTCCGCTGGTGCCTTTCTGACGGAATACGACACGGACTTTCTTGCTGGTGTCCCGTGGATACCACTCGTTGAACAAATTACGAATTGCGGCAAAGCCGTCACTGTCTCCCCGTTCACTGTCCACACCATCGTTGACGGCGATAAAGCGCACATCATAGCTGGGGAAAATAATGTCTGTGTACTGTCCAACAGTCAGGTAATCACGGCCAAATCTGCTGAGATCCTTGACCAGCCAGCAGCCAACAAGCCCTTCCTTGACCAGTGCGAAGCCTTCCTGCACGCCGGGACGGTCAAAATTGGTTCCTGTATAACCATCGTCCACCAGAATTTTCAGGTTCGTGTAACCATGATCGGCTGCATATCGGGTTAAAAACTCTTTTTGATTCTGTATCGAATTTGATTCTCCATCCAGAGCATCCTCATTGCTGAGGCGGCAGTACAGGATGGTGATTTTCTGCTGATCCAACATAGCGTCCTCCTTTACGGTTGGGTCAGCTGACAGAATCGGTGTGCTTGATGATATTGTAGCATGAAATTGAGTCTGTGTCATGAACAAAGTGCCTCCTTATCTGAAAAAATGAGCCGTTTTACCTTGTGGGTAAGCGGCTCATTTCCATCACAAACAGTTTCCAGAAGATACCAGGTGTTTCCGATTTTCCGTTCCAACGTACCGGTGAACGGACTCATCTGGTTTTCCCTGCGTTTCCGGCATTCTTCCAGAAAATCAATCGGCGGTTCAAAAATTGGTTCAAAGCAGGATTCTATGTCGATTCCTGCACAGGCATCAATCAACTCTTCCATAGGAGAACCATCAAGCATCAATTTATTAAGTTTTGTTATCAGATTAGCCATAAGCAAAAATTCCTTTCTATCAAAGTTCCATATCCTGCGACTTGCGGCGAACAGGCTGGTCATGTTGCCTTGTTTGTCGGGTTCGGGTTAAAATAGTGTCAAGAAAAGCCCGCACCTTTTCCGGTGCGAGCTTGACAGCTTCCAGATACAACTGGACTTCTTTTTTCAAGTTTTGGTACTTGTCATAAATCTTTTCATACCGCTGTTTCCAGACGGCGGCGCTCTTTTGTGTTTGTTGCAGTTTTTCTTCCAAACGGCTGTTTTCCGCTCTGGCAAGAATCCCATTAACCGCATAGTCCTTGAGTGTGCTGCACTCGGATGAGGTCAAAGTAATATTGCCGGTGATTGTCTTTTTCCCCATAGAGCGGATTTCCTGCACAGTCAGGGCGGCAGCACGCTGTTCTTTGGTCTGCTTTTGCAGGGATTGCAGCTCCTTCTGTTTTTTCTCAACGGCAGCCTGTGCAGTGTCCAGAGCCTGCTCCGTCTGAGCGATTTGAGCGGTCATATCTTCCAGCCGCTGCTGCTCCTGTGCCACCTTGAACTGGGTTACAGTCAGATGTTCCTCGGTGCTTCCCCGTTCTCCACGCTCCACATCGGTATATCCGGCAACTTTCATATAGTTGAAGAAATCGTCTTGCAGGACACTATATGAAGTCCGCAAGACTTTCTTTCCCTTAGCAGTCAGCAGAGGGTTTCCCTGCTCATCCAGAGCTACCTTGGATTCCCACTTTTTACTGCGGCTGACCTGCATAATCGTTTCTTTAACCGTTCCCACAAGGGATTTATCCTTGCATCGCTTCGACCAGAGAATCTGCTTTTCCACCACTGGGACATAGACCACATGAAGGTGATAGTGGTATACATCCTGCCCCAGAGCTTCCGACATAGCCCGGTTACGTTCATCGGCGTGCATGACGGCGGAGAGAATATACTGCTCACCACCCACGATCTCCACGGCAGCTTTGTATGCGTCGGTGTAGAATTGCTTAGCATATTCATAGCCGCCGTGGTTGTGAAAGTATGCGGAGTTCACATCAAAAATCAGTTCTCCATATTTCACTGCGTCGGCTTTCAGGCCACGAGTCGAGATGATGCCATCGGCAATCATCTGATCGAACATAGCGGAATAACTGTCGGTCGGCGTTTTGAAGTGGATATTCCGGCAAGTTTGGCTGGTATCAATATCCTGATTAGAATAGTTCTCTTTTTCTCGTTCGTTGTGTTCCTGAGCTTTCGCTACATCATTGAGGGTGGGCAAGTCCTGATTACGGACAAAGGTGCGGTCGACTCCATCATTTCTGGCCATAAAAATCAGCTCCTTTCTGTTGCGTGGCAGACGGCTGGGGATGGGGATGCACTTCCTGCGGGAAGTGTAATAACCCACTATGATACTTTCATCCATACGGCTGCAAAGTATCGTGGGCTCTCCGAGGGCTCCTCCGGAGAGGGAGTGCGGCTTCTGTGGAAGCCTTGCTGTCTTTTCGGCTTGCAGAGAAAATACAAAGCCTCGAAAGACGGTGTGACCGCCAACCTTGAAATCATTTGGCTGCTTCAAGGTTGACGCTCACAGACCAAGAAAATCCACCGGATTTTCCCGGCCCATATCATCTCAAAATTGCTGTCTTTTGAGATGAAGAGGAAATACGGGAGTGCTGCGAGAGGTGTTATATTTCCTGTTTGGGCTTCCATACGAGTTCATATCCCAACACGTCAGCCAATTCTACGGCCTCCCGATACCGCAGCGACTCCCGCTGCAATTTGCCGGAAAGATTGGATACGCTGTCGCTCCACCCGTATTCATCGTGCAGCTGGTCAACGACTTCCTGCATGGTGTAACCGGCGCGGATGATCTGCGCCTTGATTTCGTTTCGGATACTTGACTTCATAAAATATTCCTCCATTTTCGCAAGTGACGCCCTTTGTCACTTGACAACTAAAACATGATTTTCGGTTGCGTCATAAAAAGAACCGGCTACGCTGGGAAGCGCACCGGCTTTGGTCAATGGTGAAATTTGCGCAAATGCTGTTTTGCGATAGAAATGCTTCCCCGCGTATCGTTGGTCAACGGCGGAATATTCGACTTCGCAGAAATGCGGGGCTTTTCACTGCTCGAACTGTGTTGTCATGAAACGGTGCAATCTGTACGCCGTTCCGTGAGCCGCCGTCCGGCGAACTGTATACGGACAAAAGAGAAACATTTCGCCGTTTTGAGATTGCTCTAAAATACGCCTGCAAAATCGCCTCTTTTCCTTGACTGTTTTAGTCACGGACAAAATGTCCTCAGCCACTTTGTTCCACTAAAGTAGTCGGGTTCAAAATGACCCCGACTACTTCACATCACGAAAACGCGAATAGTTTCACTATTCTGCTTGTGGTCAAAATGACCCCTACCACTTTCGCCCGCTAGAGTAGGTGTACCCAAAATGGGAACGACCACTTTATCCATATGAAGCGCCTCTACAATATATGAGGTAACAGGGTTAATCGCTGCGTACATACATACCGGCGACCAGAGCGGAAATCAATCCCGCCAGTCTTCCGGTACGTACGTACACTGTGAAGCGTCCGTAAACTCGTTTATATGCGGTCTTGCCACTGCCTCGATCCCCATAAAGCCCCACACCCGGCGTCCTGCTGAATTGATGATCGTGTTGCAGTGTTCCAGATTGTACTTGCCGCAGGCTGCCACCAGAGCATCGCTGAAGCTGCGGCGTTTGAGTGCAGTCAGACTGTTTTCCTCACACCACATCCGGTAAATGTCGTAGCAATCCTTTGAACTGATGGACGCATCCACTTTCAGCCGGATATAGCCCTCGGATTCCAGAAAATCGAACACATTGTTGTTGTCCCGCTTGACAGCCTCCCGGTTCTCTCTGGTGCGCTGGCTCTCGGTGAACTTGAAGGTGTTCGCTATCAGCCGCTGCAATCCCTCAAAAGCCCACAGCAGAATGCCCTCCACCTCGGCCTTCATCTTCTCGGCCAGGTCGGGATCGTCCACGCGGTCGGCAGGTTTTTCTTTGGTGGTCAGCACCAGCTGCCGCCGGTAAAAGCCATCACTGCGGTCAAAGAGGGCCTGCAAGTCGCCGTTGCTGAACGCCAGCAGCCGGGCGCACATCCATCCCTGATAGCTCTGTTTGCCCTTGCGCTCCAAATCCATCTTGCCCTGGGCGGTAACGATGGATTTGACATAGTTGGTCTGACGCAGCGCCTCCATCCGCATATCATCATCGACACACAGCAGAATGTGTTCCAGATCAGCGC
>OJAI01000102.1_pt1 | contig 60514 bp, 54 predicted proteins | sample 1588891 | NCBI WGS metagenome assembly OJAI01 (sample SAMN03283255) | human gut metagenome | biome: human-associated habitat; material: feces | host: Homo sapiens | place: USA | collected 2013 | reverse complement strand
AGCAGGTAGCACTGGTTATTGCCAGCATGGCAAAAGATGAAGAGCTGTATCAACAGATCAAGGAGGAAGAAAAGGAGGTTATCGTAATGTGTGAATCATTAGACAGAATGAGAGAAGAAGCAAGTAATAAAGGTTTTATAAAGGGCAAAATCCAAGGAGAAGAGACAGGAGAAATAAGAATTTTAAAAAGCTTATTAAAAAAAGGAATATCAGATTCCTATATTCTGGAAATCACCGGAGTTTCTTCTGAACTATTGAAGAAAGCTAAACAAACATTAAATTAGAATGTACAAAGGAAAGTTATTAATGCTTTTCTTTTTTTATTTAATCACTATATCCTCGATTTGTTATTGAAATACTATTTAAACTATGCTTTTGCCATCATAACCAAATAAAGTTTTTTATTTGCTTCAAATTTTACTAGATTTTTCCCATCTCTAAAAATTTAAAAATTTTCTATACAGCTCAACAGATATTTTAAGATTCAAAAAAAGACACTTGAATATTATATTTTCAAGTGTCTTTATAATACTTCTTCTTTTTTAGTAAAGTTTAGCACCAGCAGGGATGGCATCATCTACCATTAATAAGTTCAAACGCTCTTGTCCTTCTTCCTGGTGAATTGCCGAAATGATCATACCGCAAGAATCAATTCCCATCATCTTTCTTGGAGGTAAGTTAACGATCGCAATCAATGTTTTTCCCACTAATTCTTCTGGTTCATAGTTTTCATGAATACCACTTAAGATTGTTCTATCTTCTCCTGTTCCATCATCCAAGATAAATTCTAATAACTTCTTGCTCTTTGGAACAGCACGACATTCTTTTACCTTTACAGCTCTAAAGTCTGATTTAGAGAATGTTTCAAAATCAACGAAATCTTTGAATAAAGGTTCAATTTCTACTTTTGAATAATCAATCGTTGGAATCTTGTTAACTACTTCTGAAGATGCAGGTGTACTTGTTTTAACAGGTGCCTCTATTTTTGTCTTGTTAGCTTTTTTAGAATCTTTTGTCAGCTTCATATGTGGGAACAATAAGACTTCACGAATTGTTCTCTGGTCTGTCAACAACATCACAAAGCGGTCGATTCCAAGTCCTACACCACCAGTAGGAGGCATGCCGTATTCCAATGCTTCTACATAATCTGTATCGACTTCGTTTGCTTCATCATCTCCAAGTTCTCTTAGTTCCAACTGTTTTTCAAAACGCTGTCTTTGATCAATTGGATCATTTAACTCAGAGAATGCATTCGCATATTCATGTCCACAGATGAATAATTCATAGCGATCGGCAAAACGAGGATCCTCTGCATTCTTTTTGGCAAGTGGCGAAATACTTGTAGGATGCCCATATACAAATGTAGGCTGAACAATTGTTTCTTCTACGTATTTTTCAAAGAATAAATTGATGATATGTCCAACAGAGTTATGGATTTTTTCGACTTCAATATCATGTTCTTTGGCAAGTGCTTTGGCTTCGTCCAAAGTCATTTCTTTCCAGAAATCAACTCCGCAGGCTTCTTTGATCGCATCCACCATATGAACACGTTTAAATGGTGCTTTTAAAGATAGCTGTTGCCCTTGATATGTAATTTCTGTTGTACCTAATACTTCATTGGCAACAGAATCAAACAATCCTTCAATCAGATCCATCATACCATATAGATCACTATAGGCTACATATGCTTCTACTGTTGTAAATTCAGGGTTATGCATTGCATCCATTCCTTCATTACGGAATAAACGTCCAATTTCATAAACACCTTCCAAACCACCAACGATCAAACGTTTTAATGGTAATTCTGTTGCTATTCGCATATAGAAATCCATATCTAAAGTATTGTGATGTGTCACAAATGGTCTAGCACTAGCTCCGCCTAAAATAGGCTGCAATACTGGTGTTTCCACTTCTACAAGGCCTTGACCATCTAAATAATGTTGAATTGCACGAATAATTTTTGGTCGTGTTAAGGCAATATGTTTTGCCTCTGGATTCATGATCAAATCTACATAACGACGACGATAACGCTCTTCTACATCAGTTAAACCATGGAATTTTTCTGGCAATGGTCTTAAAGATTTAGATAAGTGTGTATATACCTGCGCACGAACAGATAACTGTCCATGATCCGTTTTCATGACCGTTCCTTCGATACCTACGATATCTCCAATATCATTTTTCTTAAAGATTTCATATTGATCATCACCAATTACATCTTTACGTACATAAATCTGGATCTGTCCATCCACATCCTGGATGTGCATGAAACCAGCTTTCCCCTGACGGCGTTTGGTCATGATGCGTCCTGCCACTTTTACGTGCACTTCTTTTTCCTGAAGTTCTTCTTTTGTGCAGTTTTCATACGCTTCAACGATTTTTCCAGAAGTTGTTGTACGATCATAACGCTTTCCAAATGGATCGATCCCCATATCTTGAAGATCCTGCATCTTCTGGCGACGTACTTTTTCCTGTTCAGTTAATTTTTCCATTTTCTTTATCCTTTCCTATACTCAATAAAAAAAAGAGCACTCGTCATAGGGACGAAATGCTCGTGTTACCACCCTAGTTTGTCTTCCAGATCGCTCTAGAAAACCTCTGCCACTGTCAATTAACAGTGCTTCCTTTAATGCAGGAATTACATACAGCTCCAAGGTTTTATTCTCAAAGGTCCTGTGCTTTTTTCCACCAACCAAAAGCTCTCTGTAACATTATCCTAAGATACTCGTCCTTTTCATAGCCTTTATCCGCTAAGTATCGTACAAGACTAAAATAACTTTGTCAAATACTATTTTGATTTATTCTCAATCACACAAACTAACTCTTCTAATGATATTGGTCCTTCTCTTAAAATTTTTAGATCTTCTTTAGTACAATCCACAATCGTACTTGCCTGAAGTGCTCTACACTTTCCTAGTACGATCCCATCAATATTTGGTAACTGTTCTAAAACATCTTCATATTTTAGAGCTGTTGGAGCGCCAGATTGATTGGCACTAGTTACTAATAATGGAGTATCTAATTCATCGATCAAAGATAAGACAAATTCTTCATCTGGAATACGAATTGCAATTGTTTCAAGTCCGTTATTATAGGATTTATCCAATCTTGGATCCACTGGAAGCACCAGTGTCAAAGCCCCAGGCAAAAAATGTTTTGCGATCAACTTTGTTCTTTCATCAATTATGGCAATACCTTCTAATTGTTCCAGCTTTGATACCATCATAGGAATTGGTTTTGTCTCTGGACGATGTTTGGCATGTTTCAAATTATGCAATGCATCTAAATCACCATACATCACACCGACTCCATATACTGTATCGGTTGGAATTGCTATGATTTCATGATGTTTAAATGCTTCGGCAACTTCATGGATTTGATCTTGAGTATATTGTTTCATATGTTGTTCCCTTCTTACATTTCACGTGTATATATATTATACTATATTTACAAAAGAAAGAAGGAAAACACAATGTTTCAACATACAATTGCTGCCATCTCGACTGCATTACAGGATGGTGCTATTTCTATCATTCGCTTAAGCGGTGATGAAGCTATATCTATCGTTCAAAGCATATTTTCAAAAAACATATTAGATGCGAAAAGTCATACCATCCATTATGGATTTATTTTGGATGACAACAAACAACCTGTTGATGAAGTGCTTGTTTCAATCTTTAGAGCACCAAAAACATATACCCGAGAGGATATCGTAGAAATCAACTGCCACGGCGGTACTTTTATCACACGTAAGATTTTATCTATCGTCTTAAGCCATGGAGCTATGCTAGCAAAACCCGGTGAATTTACACAGAGAGCTTTCTATCATGGAAGAATCGATTTATCTCAGGCTGAAGCCGTACAAGATATGATTGAAGCATCCAATGATACAGCTGCCAATATGGCGATTCGAGGAATCCGAGGCAGTATCAAAAAACTGCTGCAACCTCTAATCGATGATTTGATGGAAATCATTGCCAATATCGAAGTAAATATTGACTATCCAGAATATGATGATGTTGCCCAACTAACAACACACGATCTGTTACCAAAAACCAATGAATGGCTCACCAAGATTGATACCATTTTGAACCGTGTTCAAACAGGACAACTGTTGAAGAAAGGTATTGATACAGTCATTATTGGAAAGCCAAATGTCGGTAAGAGTTCATTATTGAATGCTTTATTAGAAGAAGATAAGGCAATTGTAACCGATATCGCCGGCACCACACGTGATATCGTGGAAGGACAGATCCATATTGGTTCCATACAGTTAAACCTGATCGATACAGCAGGAATTCGCGATGCCAAAGATAAGATAGAAAAAATAGGAATTGAAAAAAGTCAGGAAAAATTAAAACAAGCCAAACTTGTTCTATTAGTCTTTGATGGCAGCAAGCCTTTAGATGAAGAAGATAAAAAATTACTTGAGCTTACAAATGATAAGATGCGTTTGATCATCTATAACAAAGAAGACCTGTCTCAAAACACAGACAAAGAAGGTATCTGGATCAGTGCCCAAAACAATGATATCCATTCCTTGATCGAAGCCTTGGAAAACATGTATCAAAACGACTTGTTAAAAGAAGAACCTCTTTTATCTAATGAAAGACAAATTGGTTTATTAAACCAAGCTAAGCAGGATATGATACGAGCAAAAGAGGCAATGGAAAATTTTATAGAACCGGATTTAATTGAAATTGATATTCAAATGGCACATGATCATTTAAAAGAAATCCTTGGTGAAGTTCATCGCGAAGATTTACTGGATACTTTATTCTCTAAATTTTGCCTGGGCAAATAAAAAGATTACCGCCAGCACAAACGCTGACGGTTTTATTTTAAAGAACGCCTTGAAGTATATATCCTAGACAAAGGGCAACAATCCCGATAATCACAAATACAGTACTAACAATACATTGTATAAGTTAACCACTATTTTTAATATAAGATCGTTGTGGATCTTTAAACGAATATACTACACTACAATGGTTCCCCACCACAAAGATCCCATTTGAAGTCCATCCTGTATGCTGCCTATATATTCTCTTTCCTACGCTATACTCAAATATAGCTCGACTGGTTTTCCCATTTGTTTCGATCTTTATGATCTTACCGCTAGCTCGACCTTTGTATTTTAAAAACATTCTATAACGAGGCACGCAAACAATAAGTCCAACAACAAGAAACAAAACTCCAATTATCCAGAATACAATCATAAAACCTCCACACCTTTTTTATTATTCTATCATGATTCTATACGATTTATATAAGATAAATGGCACCTGATTGGTGCCATATTTATTTTATTTTACTTCTGGTAAACTTTTTGCCCATTCTAATAAATCTTTTAAACTTCCCATCTGGAAATCATCTGTTGGTAAATTATCTTTATTTAAAAGACAATCTTCGATCAACATAACTTCCATTCCAAGTTTTTTGGCAATTCCATCTTCCGCAACATCGTTACCAATCATGATGCAATCTTCTGGAGCCACCTTTAAAGACTCACAAACTTCTTTGTAATAAGCTGGGTTGGGCTTTGCAGAATGCGAATTTTCAAAAGTTGTAACCAAAGAAAGACTCTCTGGATCAATATGAAGCCAGTTTAAGCGTGAATATGTGGCAATCTGAGGGAAGATTGGATTTGTTGCGATTGCTACAGTATATCCTTTTTCCTGCAATGTCGAAACAATTTCCTTGCTAAGATTGGTAACCTTACATGCATTCACACAATTTTGAAATTCATTGGCATAGAAATCCAAAAAAATTGGTTCACACTCATCATAATCTAAGCTTGTATTATTATTGAAGTAATCACGGAAAACTTCCATATTTGTTTTAGGTCCCGTATTCAATACCATTTGTTTGGTTCCACCCCAAATATGTTTATATAGGTCTTTTGGGTTGATGTGATCTATCATACAACCACATAATCCCATGAAATATGCCTTTTCAAACTCATTAATATCCATTGGCAATAATGTTCCATCCAAATCAAATAATATGTTCTTTTTTGGTTTCATCGTAAAGCTCATAAATTCTATACTCCTTATTTCACTAATGTCCTTATTTTAGCATAGAATCATTTAAAACAATATTGAATTCTAAGCTTATTGATTTAACTTTCCTTATGATTAATATAGAACAGATAAATAATGAACAAAGCACCTGGAATGATCTTACATAGCGTTTCGAACAATTCCATAATAGACCTTGCTGGTCAAGAAATAAATCAAAACATACACTAAGGCAAATACTCCAAAACAAATTACGGTAGTCATAATATAAAGATTTGTATTATCCAAATACAATAAGCGTAGCATTTTTTCAATCATTGGGAAGGCAAACACAATATGGATCGCTGCCACCACAAGAGGTAGAAAGAATACAGTTAAAACTTGAGAATTGATCGTCTTTTTTACTTCACGTTTATCCAGTCCTACTTTCTGCATAATTTCAAATCGTTTCTTATCTTCATATCCCTCTGTGATCTGCTTATAATACATGATTAAGACTGTGGCCATGATAAATAGAAAACTCAAGAAAATGCCGATAAACAAGAAGCTGGCATATAAAGACAATAGATCTTCATAATTTCCTTCCTGTGTATCCACCATCATGTAAGTTGTATCTCCTGGATAGTTGGCAATCAAGGTATCTGTGGCTTCTTTAACGCTCATTTCTTCTGATTTGCTTAAATTGAAATCATAACTGGTATGAATATAACTTGCATTATCACCATACGCTTGTTTTTGAAAATCATCGATCATAAACAAAGTATCCATAGAATCTACTACAACAAACATTGAGTTCTGCAGATTGGCACTGTAATTGGAATCGGCTTTGATCGAATCTAGAATTCCTTTTACCTTAAATGTATTTGAGGCAATATCAATTGTTTTATGATCAAACTGCTTCCCTGATGGAAAAACCAACACTTCATCTGGCGCAAGATTCACATTGGTTCCTTCTGTTCTGTTATAGTCATCAAGTGTTATAAAATACAGAACAACAACATTTGAAATATCCTGCAATGACGCATTTTCATTTCCAAACGTATAAGTATTTCCCTTATTGATCGCACTTACAGATAAGGTACAATAAACCAATTCATCATCTGTTTGGATACCTGCCTGTTCAATGGCATTATTCATATCATCAATCGTATAAAGAGCTTGATTAGAATCTACACTATTAATAGATACTGTGATATCTCGAGGGAAACGGGTCTCGATGATATCGTTCATTCCGACCCATAAAGAAATTGTTGTCGATAACATGACCAAAACCATGGTGGATAAGATACAGATATTCCCTAAACCTACCGCATTTTGTTTCATACGATAAATCATGTTGGAAACAGAAATAAAATGATTGGTCTTGTAGTAATAACGCTTATTTTTCCTTAAGAGCTTTAAGATAACGATACTACCAGCCGTAAATAACATATATGTTCCAATCACGACCAAAATGACCGCAACCATGAAGAACACAAAAGCTGTAACCGGATCTTGGATTGAAACAGACATATAATATCCTGTTCCTAGACAAATCAAGCCAATAATTGCTAATAACCATTTTGTCTTTGGCTCTTTTTCTCCATGTTGATCTCCATGCAGCAACTCAATTGGATTGGATAAATTGATCTGAATCAATGAGAAAACATACATTAAAAGAAAAATAATGAAGAATAAAATGATTGAATTTACGATAGATTGATAAGAGATATAAAATCCCAAGGCAATGGATGCATTTAACATCTTGGCAATCAACAGATAAAACGCTTTATCTAAAAGAATTCCTATTCCGATTCCTAGAACCATTGACACAAGAAAGACAATAATAGATTCCAAAGCAATCACAATAGAAAGATGTTTCTTTTCCATCCCTAAGATATTAAAGAGCCCAAATTCACGTTTTCTTCGTTTGATTAAAAATGAATTTGTGTAGAATAAGAAAATTACCGCAAAAACCGTAATAACATAGATTCCAAGGCTTAAAATCTGCTGCATGATATCGCCACCCACTATCTCTATCATATTGGGATTCATGGATAAAGAAGATACCATATAATACATCATGATCGTTAAGATACTAGAAAGAATGAATGGTATATACATCTTGGCATTCTTTTTTAAATTATCAAACGCCAGTCGAAAGTAAAACGTTTTACTCATTGCGAGCACCACCCGTCGCCAGCACTGTCAAAGTATCGGAAATATTTTGATACATTTCATCCATGCTCTTATCTCCACGATAGATTTGATGGAATACCACACCATCTTTGATGAATAACACTCTTTGGGCATGACTGGCTGCTTTGATTGAGTGTGTAACCATCAAAATCGTTTGATTGTTTTCATTGATCTTAGAAAACAAACGAAGCAATTCTTCTGTTGATTTAGAATCCAAAGCCCCAGTTGGTTCATCGGCAAGGATCAAATCTGGATGCGTGATCAATGCACGGGCAACCGCTACTCTTTGTTTCTGCCCACCAGAAATCTCATACGGATATTTCTTTAAAATCGATTCGATTCCTAACTGACGCGCAATCGGTTCTAGTTTCAATTTCATTTCAGGATACTTCTTCTTAGATAGAACCAAGGGTAAAAAGATATTATCCATATTGGAAAACGTATCTAATAAGTTAAAATCCTGGAAAACAAACCCAAGATGATCTCGTCGAAAAGCACAGATTTCTTTTTCGTTAATTTTGGTGATATCTTTTCCATTCAACAAAACAGTACCACTTGTTGGCTTATCCAATGCAGCCAGAATATTCAAGAGCGTTGTTTTACCAGATCCTGATTCTCCCATGATTGCGACATATTCCCCTTTTTCTATACTGAAGTTCACATCGGATAGCGCAAGAACCTGGTTCTGCGAAAATCTTGTAGTATAAACTTTCTTCAATCGATTTACTGTTAATAATGACATAATTCGTCTCCTCCTTAATACATCTTCAGTATAGATGTTTAGAAAATACACAACCATCGAATTTCCTTACAAAACAAACGTGAATCTTACATTTCTGAAAGAAACACAAAGAAAGCCCACATATTGTGAGCTTTAATCCTTTAATATACCAAAATCATATCGATCCAATGTAATGATAACTTTAGTGCCCTGATGTCGTTTGGACTCAATCGCAATTGAATGATTAAGCTTATCCAAAATCTCCTTACAAAGATATAAACCCAGACCACTGGCCTTCTTATCAATACGACCATTATATCCGGTAAATCCTCTTTCAAAGACTCGCTTTAGATCGCTTTGTTCAATACCAATTCCATTATCTTCAATCACAAGCTCATGTTCATCTTGTAAGTAAATCATGATCTTCCCTTTTGGATTTGTATACTTTAAGGCATTAGATAAAATTTGTTCTAATACAAACACAAACCATTTTTCATCGGTTAATACGCATGTATGCGTTTCTTTAAAATCCAGCATGATCTTGCGGTATATAAATTCACTGGAAAAATGACGAATGGCTTGACGAATAAGATCATCTAGATCCTGTTCACGAAAAACATAATCTGTCTGTGTACTGTTCATTCTCAAGTAAGCCAAAACCATGTCTGTATACTGTTCCATGCGTAAAAGCTGCATTTTGAGTTCTTTTTGATCAACCGGGTCTGTATCTAGACAAAGGCGCATGGCTGCAATAGGAAGCTTGGCTTGATGAGCCCATAATGTAAAATAGTCCATCTGTTCTTTTTGCCTAGCTTCATTTTCTTCAATAATTCGCAGTTTATCTTGATCCATAGCCTGCAAGATCTTCTTATAATCCTGTCCCTTTAAAGAAGTATCAGAAATAAAAGGAGATAAAGATACATTGTTTTTGATTTGTAAAGTCGTTAATGTCTCGTGCTGCTTATAATAGCGATAGAAATCAATGATGCAGACACCTAAGATCAATACTCCTATCAACATATAGGCATAAATGATCATATCTAATTCGTATCGATAGAGAAAGAATAAAAAGGATAAAATCAAAAATGACATCAAAAACACGATGATGGCCAATAATCTATCTTTTAAATAATGAAGCACTATCATACCAAATACCCAATTCCCTTTTTTGTGATGATAAAATCTCGAACATCAATTTGTTCTAACTTCTTTCGTAAACGGTTCACATTCACGCTGAGTGCGTTTTCATCCACATAATAATCAGTCTTCCACAAGTATTCCATCAAATCATCTCGAGAAACGATCGAATTCTTTCTTTCCAACAAGAGTCTCAAGATCTTGGCTTCATTCTTGGTCAATTCAATGCTCTTGTCCTGAAAAGACACTGTATTATCTTCCACATTAAATCGAACACCTTTGTGTTCAATAAAATGACTTTGTGAATTAAAATCATAGGTCCTTCTTAATAGGGCCTGGATCTTGGCAGCCAAAACCTGTAGATCAAATGGTTTTGTGATATAGTCATCCGCTCCCTGCGATATCGCCATAACAATATTCATATCATCATTAGCACTGGATACAAATAGAATTGGTACTTTTGAGAACTTACGAATTTCCAAGGTCCAGTGATAACCATTTAGATGCGGAAGCGTAATATCCATCAAGATCAAATCCGGATCAAAGGCAATAAATTCCTCCATGACCCTAGAAAAATCATGAACCTGCCTTACTTGGTAATTCCAGCTGGATAAAAACTCTGACATTTTTTGTGAAATCACTTTATCATCTTCTACAATAAATATTTTATAAACCATATCCTAATTATACTCTATTCGTACATAAACTCAAAAAAAGAAGAGCAGCCTAAGCCGCTCTATCTCTGTATCAATAACTTAAATCTTCTCCATTTGTCTCAATGACCTTTTTATACCACGCAAATGATTTTTTCTTTGTTCTCTTCAAAGTTCCTTTTCCTTCATTATCTAGATCAACATAAATAAAACCATAGCGCTTTTTCATCCCACCGGTAGAGGCACTCACCAGATCAATAGGTCCCCAACTTGTATATCCCATCATATCGACACCATCGATTTCTACTGCATCTTTCATAGCTTGAACATATTAAGATGAGCCTATAGAGAAATTATTAGAATAAAGTCATTTGGTTTTCTTCGTCCAATCCTTCCATAGCACCCATTTGATCCAATCGATCACACAAGGTCTTAGAAAGCTGTGTTCTTTTTAAGACATCCTCTTTGGATAAGAATGGTCGTTTTTCTCTTGCCTCGACAACCGATTTTCCTACGTTATCACCTAATCCATCCAGACTTGTAAATGGCGGAATGATAGCTTTAGGATCATCCGGGTCTACGATAAATTCATTGGCTGCTGAACGATTGATTGAAACATTGGAAAATCTAAAACCACGCAATGTCATTTCCAAGGCAAGTTCTAACGTATCATAAATCGCATTTTCTTTATCCGATACTTTCTGGGTCTTATCTTCTCTTGCGCGCTTAATATCACTCATTCGCATGCGGATCGCTTCTTCACCTGCAATCATCGTTTGAATGTCATAAGCATCACAACGAATACTAAAGAACATACAATAATAATGAACTGGCATGTGCACCTTGAACCAGGCAATACGCACCGCCATCATAACATAGGCAACCGCATGGGCTTTTGGGAACATGTATTTGATCTTTAGGCAGGAATCAATGAACCAATCTGGAACATTGCTGGCTTTCATTGCCTTGATCCAGTCATCTTTTAAACCTTTTCCTTTACGAACGCTCTCCATGATCGTAAAAGAAAGCTTTGGTTCCAATCCATATTGAATCAAATCAACCATAATATCATCACGACATCCGATAACTTCACTTAAGACACATGTTCCATTATCAATCAAGTCTTTGGCATTCCCTAACCAAACATCTGTACCATGGGACAATCCAGAAATTGTGACCAATTCTCCAAAAGTCGTTGGTTTTGTCAATTCCAGGATACCACGAACAAATGGAGTACCAAATTCAGGAATTCCGGCTGCTCCGGTTACCTCATTGTATTTTGTCGTATCAATTTTTAATGAATCTGTCGATGAGAAGATCATCATCGTTTCAATATCATTCATTGGAATCTTTCTTACATCCACACCCGTAATTCTCTCCAACATCTTCATGGCAGTTGGATCCACGTGACCAAGAATATCAAATTTTAAGATATTGTCATGAATCTGATGGAAATCAAAGTGCGTAGTCTTCCATTCTGCATTTGGATTATTAGCTGGGTATTGTACTGGAGTAAAATCATGAACATCCATATCCAATGGCACAACAACGATACCACCTGGATGTTGTCCTGTAGTACGTTTTACCCCTTCACAGGCTTTTGCCAGATCTGTACGCTTTGCCTCACTGTATTCAGGAATATCCATCTCTTCTTCATAGCCCTTGACATATCCATAAGCTGTCTTTTCCTGAACCGTACCTACGGTTCCTGCACGAAAGACATGATCTTCACCGAATACTTCCTTGGTATAGGCATGAGCTGTTGGCTGATATTCTCCAGAGAAGTTTAAATCGATATCCGGAACTTTATCTCCCTCAAAGCCCAGGAATGTCTCAAATGGAATATCCTGTCCATCCCCACGTATGATAGTTCCACATACAGGACACGCTTTATCTGGAAGGTCAAATCCAGATTTAACATCTTCATCATCAACAAATTCATAGTAATGACATTTTGGACATACATAATGTGGTGTCAGTGGATTTACTTCGGTAATATTGGACATCGTCGCAACAAAACTGGATCCAACAGATCCACGACTTCCGACTAGATATCCATCATCATTGCTCTTTTTAACCAATAAATGTGAAATATAGTAAACAACATAATATCCATGCCCAATAATGCTGTCTAATTCACGGGACAATCTTTTCTCTACTACATCTGGTAGATTATCTCCATAAATCGAATGCGCTGTTTCAAAACAAATATCACGTAATTTTTGATCGGATCCCTCAATATCAGGTGGATACAGTTTATCTTTGATTGGATAAATAGGTTCCATCATAGATTTAAGTTCTCTTGGATTTTCAACAACGATCTTATACGCAAGATCTTCTTCAATCCAACTGAATGCCTGCAACATCTCATCTGTCGTCAGTAAATGCTGATCCGGTGCCTTGCATGCTTTACGCTTTACACGATCATAGAAATATAAAGGATGCCTTGCATTTCCAATCGCTTTGGCATTGATATAAATATCACGCACACGTTTTTCATGTGGGTGTACATAGTGTGCATCACTTGTCGCAATGACCATCTTGTTTTTCTTCTTGGCTGCATCAAGGATAAAGCGTATGATTTCTTTTAATTCGTCAACATCTTTGATACTGCCTCGATCGATCATATTTTTATAACATTCTAAAGGTTGAACTTCGATATAATCATAGAAATCCATCGCATCCAGCAATTCTTGTTCACTTCGCGTATGTGCCAAATCAAAGATCTCACCATTTTGACATGAAGATCCAAACAATAGATTTCCATGTGCGTGTTTTTCAATCAACTCTTTGCGAATGATGCGTGGCTCTGCCACCACATTTTCACCTGATTTTCCATTATAAGCCAAATATTGTGTATGCGATAAAGTAATCAATTCGAAAAGTTCTTTTAACCCTTCTTTATTTTTAGCGTATACAGTAATGTGATTTGGATGATTCTTCTTAAATCCTTCTGGTTTATCCTGCAACTGACATAATGTATCCATCGTTGCCTCACTGCCCAGATCATTCATCATATGACACATTACCTGCGATAAGACTTCCGCATCATAATCAGCTCTATGGGCACCTTCGCCATCATAGCTGACCCCATAAGAACGACATACCTGTCCTAGTCGATATCCTTTTCGGTCCAGGATCGCATATGCCAGCGGCAAAGTATCAATTGTTGGATTCTTTAACTCTTCTCTTCCTAACTTACGTAAAGCTGCATTGATGAAACCAACGTCAAACACTCCATTATGGGCAACCAATACTGCATCCTCAAAATACTCTAATATTTCATCTATTGCCTCTTCGATCGTCTTAGCACTATCTACATCATTTTGTGTAATGTGTGTTAAAGACATAATGTGTGCCGGCAATTTACATTCTGGATTGATAAACATCTGTTTACGTGAAATCACTTCACGGTTTTTCATCTTGACCGCACCAAATTCAATGATCTTATCCAAACGATTAGATAAACCTGTGGTTTCAAGGTCAAATACCACAAATGTACAATCTTCCAATTTGGCATGGTTATTATTGGTTACGATCTTATATTCTGGATCTACCATGCTCATTTCACAACCATACAACATTTGAAAATTGCGATTTGGATTGGCTTTATTTAAAGCACTTACCTTATGTTGTGCCATTGGAAAAGCCTGAACGACTTGGTGGTCGCAAATTCCAATCGCATCCATGCCCCAGTCATATGCAGTCTGAATGAACTCTTCGATTGCACAAACCCCATCCATTTCTGAGAAATTGGAATGAACATGCCATTCAATACGTTTTTCTTTGGCATTATCCACCCGTTTCTTTTCTGGAATCACTTCCATCTTGTTGATCATAAAGGCATCGCATTTGGAAAAAGAATCATAGACAACTTCACCAGTTACACGAACGGTCTGTCCTTTTTTTGTTTTTTCGATTTCTTCTAAAGGACATCGTGCCCCTTCAAAACGTTTGGCAACGATCGCATCTTCATAATCACTGATATATAACATCTGCAATGTTTTTTTTGACTTCATGACTCGATTATCAATAGAAAAAATATGTCCTTCAAAGGCAACATTACGCATTCCTACTTGAAGTTCTGAAATCTTATAGATTTCCGCTTCTTCTTTTTTATAAGAATAGTTATTGCGCTTTGGTTCTGGCACTACCTTTTGAGGAATTGGTTTGATTTCAATCACATTGGTTTCTATATCTTCATCATCTTCAACCAATTTACATAGAATATCCATCTCAATACCAACTTTTTTCAATTCTTCCTTTAGTGTAGGCAAAGAAAGATTTAAAGATGCTAGTCTTTCTGGATCTTTCGTTGAAAAACAAACAGTATGATTTTCCTGATAGGGATGTAGAAAACGAAAACATCGCAATACATCTACTTTTTCTACAAAATAATTAACATAAAGATCAAGTTCTTCCATTGAAACTTGAGGATTTCTAGACTGCAGATTCCATACAAGATGAACATGAAGAGCTAATTGTAGTTTAGAAAAAACTTCTTCATATATAGAAAATGGAAGTACATTCTCTACTTCAATGTTTAGTTCCAATTGTTTTTTTTGTGAATGAAAAACAGGATTTTTGACAAAGGTCGCATTATCAAAATATCCCGTTAATGATGACGGTAATAGTTTTTCAAAGGATTTTGTTACGTCCTGTGCCATACTTTCCTCCTTTACTTAGCCATTTTATCAAAGGCTGCTTTGGCAGCCAGCTGCTCAGCTTTTTTCTTAGTGCTGCTAGTTCCCTTTCCTAACAAGATGTCATCCAAATAGACTCCCATCGTAAAAGTAGGCGCATTACTTGGACCTTGTTCTTCAATAAGTTTATATTGAATAGTCTTTCTAGAATCGGCCTGGATCACCTCTTGAAGATGGGTCTTATAATCTGTTACATCTTCACTTTTTTCACTACCAAATACTGGCATCATATATTCGGTCAAAATCTTATCACAGGCTTCATATCCCAAATCAATATACATTGCTCCAATACAAGCTTCAAACTGGTCGGCCATTAAAGAACGACGCTTTCTACCTCCGCTCTTTTCTTCACCAACTCCTAATTTCAAAAATTTATACCAGCCTAGTTCTTCATTTAACTTTGCAAGTGTTGCTTCACATACCGTCTGAGCTCGTAAGGTTGTCATTTTCCCTTCGTGCATCTTTGGCTGCATATGAAACAACTGATCTGCGCTCCAAATCTGCAAGACTGCATCCCCCATGAATTCCAAACGTTCATTATTATCACAACCATGAGGATGTTCATTGGCATAGCTTGAATGTGTACAAGCTTCCTCATAAATATCTTCTCGTTTTGGTCTAAAGCCTTCATTTCTTAACCAATCTGTAAATGTTCTCATTTCGATTCCCTCTCTTTGATCGTTTTAAGCACACACTCTGGTACAAAAGACGATATATCTAAACCATATTTTATAAATTCACGAACATTCGTACTGGAACAAAGCGCCAGATCTTCTCTTGTATAAAGGCAGATCGTATCAATGGCTGGATCGATCAAAGCGTTCATACCAGCCATATTCTTTTCATATTCAAAATCCACTGTATTTCGAATTCCTCTGACAAGCACAGTTGCCCCAACTTTATGACAAGCTTCAACGACCAATCCATCCTGGATATAACACTCGACATTGGACATATCCTTAGTGATTTCATTTAACCAGGCAAGTTTTTGTTCATTTGAAAAAGTATTCGTTTTCAGCGAATTAGGTGAAACAAAGACCACCAGTTTATCAAACATCTTACTTGCTCTTTTAATCAAATCCACATGTCCTAAAGTTACCGGGTCAAACGTTCCACAAAAGGCTGCTGTTTTCATTGTTGTTCCTGCTTTCTATAATATGTGATCTTGGTAATACCATACACTTTTTCTTTTTGTTTTGATAGTGTTGCGATCTGTTCTGGAAATGTTTGTTGAGCCAAACTTTCCACTACGACCATTCCATTTGTATTTATCAAAGATAACTGATCCAATTTTTCGATCAATTCCACATTCTTTTCTTCTTTATAAGGAGGATCAATATAAACTAGATCATAAGCTTCTTTCAATCGATTCATAACAGAAAAAATGCTCCCAGATATGATTTCACAATTCTTTTCCTGCAAAGATTTCACATTTTCGCGAATTACATTAAGAGCCATACGATCTTTTTCAACCATGGTTGCAAATTTCATACCTCTTGATAAAGCTTCTAAAGCCATATTGCCTGTGCCGCTGTAACAATCCAACATTCTTCCAGAATCAAAAGAACCTCCAAGGCTGGAAAAAACAGCCCCTTTCACTTTATCTGATGTCGGCCTTGTCGTATCGCCTTTGCACGATTTCAAAGGTCTTGATCCATATTTTCCTGCAACGATACGCATTAGGCATTCATCTCCTTTACTCGTATTTGCGAAATACACTGTTGCGATAAACCAATCGCCGTACAAATAGCCATCAAAGAAGAACCACCACTACTAATAAACAGCAGCGGAACTCCGGTAAATGGAATCAAGGCAGCCACACCACCAACATTCAAGAAGAAATGCATGAACAAATAGGTAGCATTTCCAACTAGCACAATTTTATAAACTGTTTCATTTGTCTTAAAAGCATAATAAAACAAACGATAAATTATGACCCCATACAAAAGTACGATCAGTCCTAATCCAAAAACACCAGTTTCTTCGATCGTTACGGCCAAGATATAGTCGTTATCCGCCTGTGTTAAATATCCATATTTACGTGCTGAAGCCCCTATTCCCTTTCCTATGATATTACTTGATGCAATACCGTATAAAGAGTTGGCTGGCTGATATCCTTCTCCATATATATCATTATATGGATTTTTTGCGTTTTCAATACGAGTCGCAACATGCGAAAAAGGTGTCTGGGCAATGATGTCTGTTCCGATATCCGTAATACCAAATAGAACCACCACACCTAAAACACTTACTGTAAATAGGCGCTTTAGATTTTTTTGGATTCTTTGAATTGATGGATAATCTGGAATCAATATACAAACAAAGAAAATCATTACAACAATGGACATTGTTCCCAAGTCTCTTTGTAGAATCAAAAAGATAATATCTAACACAAGTGCATAAATAGGAAAACGAAATAATTTAGACCATTTTTCCTGCAACTTAGGATTTCTTTTTGCCTTATAAACTGCACAGGCAATCAAAACGATCAAAAGCGGCTTGGTAAATTCACTTGGCTGGATCGTAATACCACCAGGTAAACGAATCCATGCTTGAGATCCACCAGATGCACTAAAGGCAAACGGCATCATCATAAATACCGACATAAATAATATAAACATCATCTCTGCTTTACTAAACCAACGAAAGCTGAATACATGATTGACGATCCACATACAGAAATATGCCGCAAACAAAAAGGCAATCTGTTTGATCAGTGTAGTTAAAACGACCGTAGAATTTGTCGTAGTCTGTCCAACGTTGGTTGAAACGATCATAAACGTTCCAAACAGAATTAAAACAAAGACTGCTACATTTATGTATATATCACTATGTTTTCGCAACATAATCAAATCAATAAAAGAACGTAATCGCTGAGTACGCTTTTTTTTCTGTTCTAACTTTTTTTGTGCCTTTTCTTTTCTTGAGAGTCTTTTTCTAGCCATGCACCTATTTTAACACATGTGTAAAGCAATGAGAAAAATAATCAAATAAATTGTCATTTATCAAAAAATAAACTAGAATAGAATCCGAGGATAAAAATTATGAAGATTACATGTGAGAATATCATCTTGGACACAGATCCAAGAATTAGGCAAAAAAGTGAAAAAGTAGAACTCCCCTTAAACCAAGAAGATAAAGAACTTCTAGAAGCACTGTTAGAATATGTGCGTAATTCAACCGATGAAGAAATTGCCGAAAGAGACAATCTAGAACCAGCTGTAGGTATTGCGGCCATTCAAGTAGGAGTCCCTAAAAAATTAATTGCGGTCGTTGTACCGGACGAAGAAGGCAATGTGCAGGAAGTTGCTCTTGCCAACCCTAAAATCATCAGTGAATCTGTACAAAACGCTTACTTAGATAATGGAGAAGGATGTTTATCCGTCAAAGAGGTTCATGAAGGACATGTATTCCGTCATGCACGCATCAAAGTTCGTGGCTATGACTTGATCAAAGACGATAATGTAACTATCAGCGCAGAAGGTTATTTTGCGATAGCCTTACAACACGAAATTGATCATTTATCTGGAATATTGTTCTATGATCGCATTGATAAAAACGATCCATGGAAAGAAGATGAGTTGGCAGAAGTTATTTAGCTTCTGCTTTTTTTTAAGATATTTGTTTGTTATAATGATAAAAGAAAAACGGAATTAGAAAGAGGAAGAATATGCCAACTAGACAAAATAATGTTTTAGGGCATACGAACTCAAGAAAACCATATCATACCAAAAATCATGTTGAGAAAACCGATACCCTCATCTATGCATTAGGTGGACTAGGCGAAGTTGGTAAAAACATGTATTGTTATGAACACGAGAATGAAATATGCATCGTAGACTGCGGTGTTTTATTTCCTGGTGATGAGCTTTTGGGTGTCGATTATGTCATTCCTGACTATCACCACTTGATTCGTATGAACAAAAAAAGGAAATTTTTAGTAATAACACACGGACATGAGGACCACATTGGAGGAATCCCATTCCTATTAAAACAAGTACAAATCGATGCGATTTATGCACCTCGATTTGCCAAAGCTTTAATTCAAAAAAAATTAAGTGAACATAAAGGATTAGAGAACACAAAAATCATTGAAATCAACGAAGATAGTCGCGTTTCAACTCGTTATTTTACCGTTGGATTTTTCAATACGATCCACTCCATCCCAGATTCATTAGGAGTATTGATCACAACACCAAATGGAACGATCGTACATACAGGTGACTTCAAATTTGACTTAACTCCAGTTGGAACCAATGCCGATTATCAAAAAATGGCTCATATTGGAGTTTTAAAACCAGATTTATTAATGTCGGATTCTACCAATTCAGGTGTTGAAGACTTTTCTATTTCAGAAAAGAAAGTTGCAGATGAGATCTTAGAAATCATGCGCAAGACAAAACAGCGCTTGATTGTTGCGACATTTGCCTCAAATGTACATCGCGTTTCTCAAATCATTGAGGCAGCCGTCAAATGCAAACGTAAAGTTATCGTGTTTGGTCGAAGCATGGAAAATGTGGTGGATATTGGACGAAAAATGGGTACGATCCATATCAAGAACAGTGATATGTTATCACCGGATGAATTAGCACATACACCAGATGATAAAATCTGTATTATATGTACAGGAAGCCAGGGAGAACCTTTGGCTGCACTAAGTCGAATTGCCAATGGTACCCATCGTCATATTCATCTAAAACCAGGTGATACGATCGTTTTCTCCAGCAATCCAATCCCAGGAAACACATCCAGTGTTAATAAAGTCGTAGACAATTTGTTCCGTGCTGGAGCTACCGTTCTTACAAAATCAGTTTTGAACAATCTGCACACAACAGGGCACGCTTCTAAAGAAGAACAAAAACTTATGTTGCAATTGATTCGTCCAAGATATTTCATGCCTGTACATGGCGAATATAAAATGTTGATGCAGCATCGTCAAACCGCCATGGAGGTAGGTATCCCTAAAGAAAACATCTTTGTTTGCGCCAATGGAGATATCTTGATTTTGCGTAATCATGAAATTCTTCAAAGCGACTGGCGATACCAGGGAGATGATATCTATGTCGATGGAAATGACATCAGTGGATTATCCACTGCAGTCTTAAAAGATCGTCGCATATTGGCAGACAACGGATTGGTAGCAGTCATTATTGCCATTGATTCCAAGATCAATAAGATCTTGATGCGTCCGGTTATCGTATCACGTGGTTTTGTGTTCATCAAAGATTCACAGGGATTGATCAAGGAAGCTGAATTTATCGTAAATGCTTCTTTGCAGGAAAGAATGAAAGAAAAAACTACATTCTCTGAATTGAAAAACTGTGTTCGCTCAACACTGGAACCTTTCTTATATAGAAAGACACATCGAAATCCAATCGTAATTCCTGTTATCATCAATTCCAAGGCTACGATGGAAGAATTACAAAACGCGCGAAAAACAGCACGTAAACCCCGCAAGGTAAATACTTCACATGAATAGGGTAACTTCAAAGTTATCCTTTTTTTGATTTTTCAATTTGATATGTTACAATTTTTTGCATAGGGGTGAACATATGGAAATTACAAATCTACAAAAAAAGTTGATCATGCTTCTAAGTATCCTTGTCGGTATCATGGTATCGATCACTTTTTCTTTGTATCGGGCAATCTATGTAAATCCTAATAATCTAAACGTTATTTATCAAACTCTGCAGGATGAAGCTATCCCAACAAGTTTGAATGATGTATCCATCCTTTACTTCACAGACTTAGAATTTGGCGAGTTTCAAAATCAAGAACGAACGGAAAATCTCTTTAACACTATCTATGATCTAGCTCCAGATGTTGTGATCTTCGGTGGTGATTTATATGATTCATCTGATCAGATCAATGATGAAAACAATCAACTTTTAATTAACTATTTATCAAAAATCGATGCTCCTTTAGGTAAATTTGCGGTTCTTGGTGAAAAAGATCAGTTAGATGAAACAATGTTAAATACGGTTAATAACATTTATTCCAATAGTCAGTTTGAAATCTTAAGTGATATCAATGTTAAAATTGGAAATCAATCCACTGCATCAATTCGTTTAATTGGTTTATCTTCACAGCCTAACTTCGAACAGGCGTTATCTAATTTAAGTTCTGATGAATATAACTTACTAGTGAGCCACTATCCAGATACGCTGGTCAATGAAACACTTGCTTCATATCCGATTTCCTTAGCTCTTGCAGGACATTCTCATGGTACACAAGTAACCTATCCAATCATTGGAGGTTATAGAAGTATCGAAAATGCCACCCAGTTAAATCGATCCATCTCGAGAAATCTAAGTTTTGATTATATTATCTCTAGTGGAGTGGGTTGTACAAATGTCAATGTGCGTTTGTTGTCTACACCAGAAATTTATTATTTTAACTTGCATCATTAAAAAAAATATCTATAATAGAACTGTCAAGACAGGGGCGCCAATTTTGGCTGAGATGTTATGATAACGGTCCCTCATGACCTGAACTAGGTAATGCTAGCGTAGGGAGTCTATGAAAGTATTTGATATTTTTGTAATGATCCTTACGCCTCAAACATGGAGGTGTTTTTTTATGAAGAATTTATCAGTTAAAGATCTAGTTTTGATGGCATTTTATGTTGCCCTATTTATGGTATTAGACACATTTGTCAATACATTAGGAATCTTCCAAATGCCAAACGGAGGAAGCCTAGGTGTATCTACTCTAGCTTTGTTAATGGCTAGTTATCATCTAGGATGGAAGAAAGGATTGTTTGTATCCGTTGTTTCTGTATTCGCTCAATTTGTAACAGGACCTATGTATACACCTGATTTACTAGGCTTTTTACTAGACTATTTATTAGCATTCAGTGTATATGGAATCGCATGTTTGTTTCCAAACTTTGGTTATTTCTATACAGGTGTATTGGTAACAAACTTCATTCGTTTTATCTGTTCAACCATTTCTGGAACTGTCGTATGGGGTGTTGATTTATGGGGAAGCATCGTTTACCAGGCAACATACATGGTTCCAACTTTGATCTTAGGTTTGATCATCATTCCTCTTCTATATAAAGCTGTAGAACCAAGCATCAAGAAATAAATCAAAAAGCAGGAATCCCTGCTTTTTATTTTGTCTTTTCTTGTAGTCTTTTCATGCATAACAAGGCTTCTTTATGACTAACTTCTGGCTCTAAGGACAGTGCTTTATCATAGCCTTGTTCTTTTAGGTAGGCAAAGATAGAATCATAATCAATATCCCCATCATAGATTGGTTTATGCACAAATGGTTTTTCAAATCCTTCTACATAATGATAATCTTTGATATGAATATGATCAATGTAAGGATAAACTTCTTTTAATTCTTCAATCAGTGTTATCCCCAAATATTCTAATGGCACATTTTGTTGAAAGGCACGATATGAATTGGCTGGATCCCACAAAAGCTTAAGATATGGACTGTTGATCTGTTGAACCATTTGTAAGGTCATCTTCCCCTTTGGTAGATGCGAATATGGACAATTCTCTAAGACAAGCGTAATTCCATAATTACGAGCAATTTTTTTTGCCAACATTAGATTTTTCAAAATGATTTCCATATCCTCTTTTGTGCCAAACGGTGGTTTTCTATTATCTGGCCAACGGAATGGAAATACACGAATTCGTTTACAGTCAAGTTCTAGAGCAATTTTACAAGCATTCTCAAGATATCTTAAATGCGTATGAACATTTCCTTTAATCGAATAAAACTCAGGATTGAACAAAGTAACTTGATCATCTTCGTATAAAGGACACAAGAAAAAGACAGTGCTCGCTATGTTCGTTACTTTTACTTCATAACGTTGAACTAATTCTTTAATCTTTTTTACTTCTTTGTCGTTACACTCTTCGATAGATTTTGAAAAAACATTATGGATTTCGATATACTTATAACCATGTTCATGAATGATTTGTAAAGCTGTTTCAAAATCCTGATTGATCTGATCGGTAATTATTGATAATTGCATGATATCACTTCCTCGCTTCAATCATAGCACAGCCACAAAAAAAAGAAAGTAAATGTTATAACTTTTAAATTGTTTTGTGCTTCTAATTAAAAAAATTCATTTCGAATATAGCGATGAAAAAAAAGAGTCTTGACTCAAAATAGATATTAGATCTACTGAGCTCTTAGACTCTATTTTTCTATATCAATGAAACATATCTTTTTTAGAGAAGATATACGTTGCGATCGCACATGCAACAACGGCAATACCGATTGGAATCCAGATACTTGAAGCAAATGGAAGTCCATCAACATTCATTCCATAAAAACTGAAGATAATATTTGGAATTGACATTACGATCGTGATAACGGTTAAAACTTTCATTACGATGTTCAAGTTATTAGAAATCACGCTCGCAAAGGCATCCATCGTACCAGACAAGATATTTGAATAGATGTTACACATCTCAATGGCCTGATGCACCTCGATCATTACGTCTTCCAACAAATCCTCATCTTCTTCATATAGTTTAATTTGTTTTCCTCGCATGATTTTATTTAAAGTAATCTCAACAGATTTTAAAGATGTTGAAAAATATACTAAAGATTTTTCCAAGCCTAACATCTGAATCAATTCTTTATTTTGCATGGACTGATGTAAACGCATTTCTGTTCTTGAAGATAAGCGATCAATTTGTCTTAAGTAAATTAAATAGCGTTGTGATATGCGCAAGACAAGTAACAACAAGAAACGTGTTTTTAAACGAGTATCAATTCCTTTGATTCGCTGCTGAGCCATATCTTCTATATTGTAATTTTCATGTAGAGAAATTGTTACAATATATCCTTTTAAAATCACAACACCTAATGGCAAGGTCGTATATTGCAAAGTTGTAAAATCTTCTCCGGTCTGCTCATCATCGGCACTTGGATAGTCGACAATGACCAGTGTCTGTCTAAAATCATCATCGTAATCGATATGTGAACTTTCTTCTTCATCCAAAGAAGATTTTACAAATTCCGGCAAAACTCCAATTTCTTCAATTAGATAATTTCTTTCTTCTTCTGTGGGTGCTACCGCATTGATCCAGCAACCTGGTTCAGCTGCATCAATCTTGCGTGTACCATCTTCAAATGTTTTGTAGAATTCTAACACAGTACCCCTCCTTTATAGACGGAGGCTACTGTTTAACGATGCCTCCGCATTTGTCAAAACTATTCGAATAATATTCACTCGGATCTGGAGACATCATTCCACCTACTTTCTTTCCTCAGGTATTGTATCACATAATTTTAAAAATACGAGAAAAAAAGCAGGATTTTACACCTGCTTAACATCTGGATCAATAAGCCATGTTCTGTTCTGACAAGTCAGTGACAGTCATTTATCTATAACTTTCGTTATCCAGCCTTCATTTCGTTTCAATCCGGCTGACTCCCCTACCAAATTTGGGTTTCTCGCTTGCGGGGTTTACCCGTTCCACTCAATATGTTTCCATATTGACTCGTCTCTGTGGCACTTTTATAGTCTATTTCCGTAGTTTCCCTTAGGAAAATCGACGGCCGTCAGGTTGGGACCTGCCTAGACTTATTAATTCATCTAGCACAAACACTACGATCATCACAGATCGTGCGAGCATGGACTTTCCTCTAGCTTAACGCCAGCGACTGTCTAGACCCAGACTCATCTTCTCTTACTGATTAAATACAGCTTTTTCTAAACGTGCGATACGTTTTAAAACATCTACCATATCGCTGTTACCATTCACAAAGTCAGCATTAACTTTTTCATTCAAGTTTTGATTTTCTGTCTGAAGAGTGAAAATTTGCTGGGAAAGTTCTTTAATTTTCTCTTCATAACGGGTCAAAGCCTGTCCTAATTCTTCAATTTTTTCATCATATATCTGATAATCTTCAATGATCTGATCTAGAAATTCATCTACTTCTGCAGGCGCATATCCTTTAATATCTACATGAAATTCTTTTTCATAAATAACTTGAGCTGTCAAATTTGTATCTTTTGCCATAATTCGTTCCCCCAATTCTCTATACATTATGCCGTCTTTGGACTAAAAAATCAATCGCAAATTTGAATGTTCTTATCTTTTCATATATAATATTTTCGATGAGCACGATAAAATATCCTACCGCTATTTCACCGGTTAATTTATCACAGTCCAGCACGACTTATTCACAACGAGGAATGAGTCTTGAATCAGATATCAATGATTCAAACAAGTATTATAGGGCTTGTGATATTGCGCTGATATATAAGAAACCAACACCTATACAAGTGGTTCGAGTGGATTACCCGGCTAGAAATAAGGCTAAGATTGTAGAAGCTTATTATAAAACTCCTTCTACTACAGATTACAATGGGGTATATAGGGGATGTTATATCGACTTTGAAGCAAAGGAAACGAAAAATAAAACTGGATTCCCAAAAATGATGATCCATGATCATCAAATAGAGCATCTAGAAAAAGTCAAGCTCCACAAAGGAATTGGTTTCTTTATCATTCGTTTTTCACATTATCACAAAACTTTTTTAGTCGATGCTCCATTGCTTATCAAAGAATATCATCAGACGACAAAAAGCTTTATTCCATATAAATGGTTTTTAGAAAATGGTCAACTGATCAAAGAAGGACTGCGTCCACGATTAGCATACCTAAAAGAAGTGGATGCAAAATATTTTAAGGAGGATTGAATTCATGGCAAAACTAATGTCAAAACTCAAGAATAATACAAATTCAGATTCCAAGCCACCAAAAAGTCCTAAACCAAAAGGGCGAAGAAAACTGGATATTTGGAATAAACTCGCTATTGGGGTCCTGACAGTTTTTTTGGTAGGGTGCATATCTGTATTCTTTATCCTTGTTAATATTGTCAATGACTCAGATGGTATGCGTTTTAATCAGGACGGACTTGTCACAACACAAAACACGCGAATATTTGACGGAAATGGAAACTTATGGACAGAATTAGGTTCTGAAATTCGTGAAGACGTATCTTATGAACAAATACCACAGTCTGTAATTGATGCCTTTTTAGCTATTGAAGATTCTCGTTTCTTTGAACATAATGGATTTGACCTTCCTCGTTTTATGGCCGCTGCCTTAACCAACCTAAGAACTGGAGACTTCTCACAGGGTGGTTCAACATTGACCATGCAGATGATTGACAATGCTTTCACAAAACAAAAAGAAGAACAGTTAAAAGAAGCTGGAAGCTATACAACAGTAGATCAAATCAAATTAAAGGTTCAAGAGATTTATCTATCTTTGATTGCAGAGCAGACGATTGATAAAGAAGCTATCTTTGAATTCTATGTGAATCGAATCTGGTTTGGTTCAGGTAGTAATACTCGAGGTATACAAAAAGCAGCCAATTATTATTTCAATAAAGATGTTTCTCAATTGAATGTCGGTGAAGCTGCATTTTTAGCCGGAGCAATCAATGCGCCTGACTACTACAATCCAATCAATAACATCAATGATCCAGATACCGATCATTTACAACTTGCGACAGAACGTCGTAATACAACACTGGCAATGATGTTACAACACGGATACATCACCGAAGAAGAATATAATTTATATGTAAATACAGATCTTTCATTTTCACTCCAGTATGTAGAACAGGAAAACTCAAATCCATATGCTGCATACTTAGATCAAGTACTAAATGAAGCAGCAACCTTAACTGGACAAGATCCAGCTATTGTTCCAATGGACATTTATACATGTCTTGATACTGATCTTCAAAATCAGGCAAACGCTATCTGTAATGGTGAAATCTTTGCCTTCCCAGATGAAGCATTTGATGTAGGTTTCACAGTTGTAGATAATGACACTGGTGAAGTCTTGGCAGTCGGTCCAGGTCGTTTCTATGATTCTACATCAGCTGATCGTAAAGATAGTTCAATTATGCAACGTTCACCTGGTTCATCTATGAAACCATTATTAGCCTATGCATCGACTTTCGATATTTTGGGTTGGTCTACAGTACATACAGTAAATGACGTCGCAAAAGATTACTTTAAATCAGGAACTAATTTAGGTAACTCCGATGGTAAATACGATGGAAAAATGTCATTGGCCAAAGCCTTAGGAGTTTCTAAAAATACGCCGGCTGCTCAAGCCATGATCGATCTTTTTGATCAGACAGGTTATGATTACTGGATTGAATATTGTAAGAATCTGGGATATACCGATGACGTTGCACAAGCATTCGTTGAACAGTATTGTATCGGTGGTGCTGATATGCAAGCCTCTTCAAGAGAACAGGCAAGTGCATATACGATATTTGCCAATGGTGGAAAACGAATCGAAGATCATACGATTCGTAAGATCGTATACCGTAATGATAATTCTGAAGTCACTCCGAATTTAGAACCTATTCAAGTAATTTCAGAACAAGCCGCATGGATGATGTCTCAATTATTATATGACGTAGTCAATGGAAACTATGGAATGATGAATGATCAGTTAGCTTCATCTTCTTATCCGATCTATGGTAAATCTGGTACATCCGACTGGGGAATTTACGGATTGGAATACGGTATTCCACAAGCTGCAATTCGTGATGAATGGTCAGTTGGATATTCAAGTGCATACACTGTCGCCTGCTGGTCTGGTTACTTAACTCAATATGAACAGCAAGGTTACTATATACCAGTTAACCAGATCATATATTACAATATGGCATTTGAAATCACTGATTACTTATTAGATTACATGAGTTCTAGAGAACAATATGTTGATATCCCTCGCCCAGATGGAATCACTGATTATAAAGGTGGTTATATCAAGACTGAATTTGCTAGCAAAGGAGATCCAGATACATCTTCAACAGATGACGATGAAGATGATACATCTGAAGAACAACAAGCTTGTGAAGCTGAAGGCGGTACTTGGGATGCAGAAAGCTCTACTTGTGTAAAAGAAGAGGAAGAAGAACAACCAACAACTCCAACACCTGAAGAAGAATGTATCGCCAATGGCGGTACTTGGGATGGTACAGCATGTACATATCCTCCAACCCCTGAAGAAGCATGTATTGCTCAAGGTGGTACTTGGGATGGTACAACTTGTACATATCCATCAAATCCTGGTGGAGGAACCGGAGGTGATGGTGGCCAAGAAGGTTCCGGAAATGGTGGTAATACAGGTACACAGACACAAAATATTGCTGCTATCTTAAGCTGGGATCCAAGAAAGTTGATTCAACAATTATTAAACCTATTTTAAATAAAAAAGAGGAGGTACGATCAACCGTACCTCTTTTCATTTACAAAAAAAGACGAACTGCTCGTCTTTTAAAATAATTCTCTATGTTTAATGATATCATAAACATAATATAAAGAAGATATTCCCCAAGTTAGAGGGTAAACCCAATAAACAAATTGTATGTTATGGAACAAATATCCAGTCACACTTAAGAAAACAACTCGAATAATGCACCAGGATATGATCATTACCATCATAGGGATCATAGGTTGCCCCGCACCTCGTTTTACCGCCGATATCGCATGTGTAAAAGCTAACAAACAGAAGAAAAAGCCTGCAATCTGAGATCTAGCAACACCAAATGATATTACCTCTGGATTATTATCAAATAATAGAATCAATTGATTAGAAAATAATACTGTCCCTATTCCTATCATTTCAGCAATCACAACACTGCATACAATTCCAAAAATTGCTCCTTTTTGGGCACGCTTTTCTTGTCTGGCTCCCAAATTTTGACCAACAAAAGTCGTAATTGCGTTATTAAAACTCATAATCGGTAAAAAGGCAAAACCTTCAATTTTTGAATACGCTCCACAACCTGCCATGGCCATTGCTCCAAAAGCATTAATATTGGATTGAACTACGACATTGGCTACCCCGGTAATCGAATTCTGTATTCCACTTGGAATTCCATTGCGCAATATTTCTTTCAACATTTCCTTATTAATTCGAATTTCACGAAATGAAAGTTGATAGCTTTCCTGACTTTTGTGCAACAGTCTCATACATAAAAATGCACTTACAAACTGAGAAAGAATAGTCGCAAAAGCTGCCGCCTCGACCCCCATTTCAAACCATGCGATCAACACATAATCTAGAACAATATTAATCAAGCTCGAAATGATCAAATAATACAATGGATGTTTGCTGTCACCTAGTGATTGAAGGATCCCTACAAAGATATTATACATAACAAGTCCTAGTGCCCCTGCAAAATAAACACGAAAATATTTTAACGATTCTGGCATGACCGTTTCTGGTGTGCCCATCAACTCCAATATAAATGGTGCTAATACTACTCCTAAAACCGTCAAAATAACAGACATGATCAATCCAAAAGCAACATCTGTATGTATCGCAATGCGAAGATTTTCATGATCCTGCGCTCCAAAATATCGCGAAATTACCACTCCAGCACCTAAGGCAATCCCATTAAACAATCCTATCATCATAAATATTAAATTTCCTGATGAGCTTACAGCCGCTAAGGCCTCACTTCCTAAAAAATTACCAACAATTAATGAATCAGCCGCATTATATAATTGTTGAAATAGATTGCTAAAAAATATTGGTAATGCGAATACAACCATTTGTTTCCAAATGGTTCCTTGTGTCATCGATTTTTGTGAAACTGCCATATTTAATCACCTTTGATATTATAACAGAAACTGAATATCTTTTTAGAGTATATAATTTCCATTCGATAGGAAAAGGCTGACTTATTATCGCCAGCCTGTCTTTAAAATTTTATTTGCGTTTTCTATTCTATCTTTTGTTGGAGGATCAATGCCTTCTAAAGGATACGATAGACCTAACTCACGCCATTTATATGCCCCCAATGTGTGATACGGTAAAACTTCCACTCTTTCTACATTCTCTAGCTCTGAAATGAACTGAGATAATTCTTTTAAGAATATATCTTCATCTGTTCTTTGTGGAACTAGAACATGACGAATCCAAACCGGTTTATTAATTTTGGAAAGATATTTTGCCATCTCCAGTATATTTTGATTTGTATGTCCTGTTAACAATTGATGTTTAGCATTATCTATATGTTTGATATCCAATAAAACTAAATCACACACATCCATCAACTGATTAAACTTTTTAAAAAATGGTTCATTATAGGTAAATGGCTGCCCACATGTATCAAGAACAGTATGAACACCTTCTCTCTTGGCAAGAGTAAACAATTCAATCAAAAAGTCAATTTGTAACAATGGTTCTCCACCACTTACAGTAATACCGCCTTTTTCCTTCCAATAAGGGCGATAACGCAAAGCTTTATTTAGAACATCTTCTGGATCTTGATCAGGCTCTTGAATTTTCCACGTATCAGCATTATGACAAAACTGACAACGCATCTTGCATCCTTGCATAAAGATCACATAACGAACACCTGGCCCATCCACAGATCCAAAAGTTTCAATTGAATGAATTGAACCTAAAGTCATAAGTACTTCCTTTCTAAAAAAAGCCTGAGTACAGGCTTTTTAATTTTATAGATGATCGTGACATGTACGAGCAATGACATCTAATTGTTGCTCACGAGTTAAATCGATGAACTTAACCGCATATCCAGAAACACGAATCGTAAAGTTTTGATATTCTTCTTTTTCCGGATGCTCCATTGCATCTTTTAACTTTTCAACACCAAATACATTTACATTTAAATGATGTGCTCCCTGATCAAAGTATCCATCCATAACATGAACTAAATTCTCTGCTCTTTCCTCATCATCATGTCCTAAGGCTCCAGGATTGATCGTTTGCGTATTTGAAATACCATCAAGCGCATATTCATATGGAAGTTTAGCTACAGAGTTTAAAGATGCCAACAAGCCATTCTTTTCAGCACCATAAGATGGGTTTGCACCTGGTGATAAAGGTTCCCCTGCTTTTCGACCATCTGGTAAAGCACCTGTTGCCTTTCCATATACAACATTTGATGTAATTGTCAAAATAGAAGTTGTTGGTTCACTATCACGATATGTATGATGCTTTTCAATCTTGCGCATAAATGTCTTTAACAACCATACTGCGATTTCATCGGCCCTATCATCATCATTTCCATAGCGAGGGAAATCTCCTTCAATCTCATAATCTACGACTAAGCCATCTTCATCACGTACAGTTTTCACTTTTGCATATTTAATAGCACATAATGAATCTACTACATGAGAGAATCCTGCAATACCTGTCGCAAATGTACGACGAACATTTGTATCGATCAAAGCCATCTGGCTTGCTTCATAATAATATTTATCATGCATATACTGAATCAAATTCAGTGTATTTACATATAATCCAGACAACCAATCCATCATGATGTCATATTTATGCATTACTTCATCAAAGTCTAAATATTCACTTGTAATTGGTTTATATTCAGGCCCTACCTGTGTTTTTGTCTTTTCATCAACTCCACCATTGATTGCGTACAACAAACATTTCGCAAGATTTGCACGAGCTCCAAAGAACTGCATTTCTTTTCCTGTCTGTGTTGCACTTACGCAGCAGCATACTGCATAGTCATCACCCCAAACTGGGCGCATTACATCATCGTTTTCATATTGAACAGAGCTTGTCGCAACACTGATCTTAGCTGCATACTTTTTAAAGTTTTCTGGTAAGTGAGATGAATACAATACAGTCAAGTTTGGTTCAGGACTAGGTCCCATGTTTTCAAGAGTATGTAGGAAACGATAACATGTTTTAGTTACCATATGTCTTCCATCCATACCAATACCCGCAACATCTAGAGTAGCCCAAACCGGGTCACCAGAGAATAATTGATTATAGCTAGGAATACGGGCAAATTTAACCATTCTAAACTTCATGGTCATATGGTCAATGATTTCCTGTGCCTGACTTTCTGTTAAGATTCCTGCTTTTAGATCACGTTCAAAATAAATATCAAGGAAAGTAGAAATACGTCCAACACTCATAGCTGCACCATTTTGTGTTTTAATTGCAGCTAAATATCCAAAATATAACCATTGTGCAGCTTCCTTAGCGTTTTTAGCTGGTCCAGAAATATCATAGCCATAGGCAGCAGCCATTTCTTTCATGCCTTTTAAAGCCTTGATTTGATCAGCTAATTCTTCACGCTGACGAATGATATGATCCAGCATTGTACCATCGCCACAAAGTGCCAGATCTTCTTCCTTTTTCTCAATCAAATAATCAATACCATATAGTGCAACACGGCGATAATCGCCAACGATACGTCCACGTCCATATGTATCTGGAAGTCCTGTGATGATCTTATTGCGTCGTGCGGCACGCATTTCCGGCGTATATGCACTAAATACCGCATCGTTATGAGTTTTATGATATTTTGTAAAAATTTCATGTAATTTCTCACTTGGTTTATAACCATATGTGGTACATGCCTCTTCACTCATACGAATTCCACCATAAGGCATAAAAGCACGTTTTAATGGTTTATCCGTCTGTAAGCCGACGATCTGTTCAAGATCTTTCATTGATTCATCAATATAACCAGGTCCATAAGATGTCAAAGAAGAAACAATTTCTGTTTCCATATCTAAAACGCCACCTTTGGCACGCTCTTCTTTTTGAAGCTTTTGAAGAGCTCCCCATAATTTTTCTGTTGCTTGTGTTGGTTCAGCCATGAAGCTTTCATCTCCATCATATGGAGTATAGTTGTTCTGAATAAATTCACGAACATCCACTTCATCCTGCCATTTTGTTCCTTTGAAACCTTGCCACTCTTTTCTCATGTTGTCCTCCTGTCTTTTCTATGGCTGCCCAGACGGACGGCATTTATACTCTTATACTTCCATGTGGTCTGTTCCACTTTTTCCGTCAGTTATATAAGCACCCTAAATATAACATACAGGTTTAGCGATTTCAAATGATACGACTTGATAAAAAAAGGTTGATTCTAAATCAACCAACGATAAAACTAACAACTGTCTCAAGTAAAAACAAAATAAACCAGGATATAAAAGAAAATCTTAAAAAGAGTCTTGAAAAAAAAGGATAGCTAATCGGGTCTTCCTGATATTCTTTTTTAAGATCTTTTATATGATTTGATAACCAAATTAAAGCGACAATCATACAAGCAAAGCGAAACAACAGATCGATTGTGGTCAATGACATCGAAAATGAAGTAAATGTCGTTAAAGTATTATGAAATATATGCAACAAAATAGGAACCATCAAAGAATCTGTTTTTAAAGAAGCATACGCAAGCACTAATCCTAATACAAATGCATGTGCACCTTGTTCCAAATATAGATGAAATAAGCCAAAGATCAATGCTGAGGCAATAATGGCAAAATAGCGATTATATCTATTAAGTGTTCTTAAGATTGCTCCACGAAATAAGACTTCTTCAAAGATTGGTCCGATCAAACAAACATAGAACAAAAAAAGCCAACCTGACAAAGAGCTAAAATCAAATGTAAAATCTGCCTGAGGAATATCTAAATTTGTAATCGTGGTGAATACTGTACTGATAATGCTGATAAACAAGATTGCAGCCATGGAGAATCCGGTCATCAAGATAAAATACTTACCCAGCTCTTTTATAGAACAATTCAAATTATATATGGAGCTCGGCAATTGTATTTTAGTTTTTCGCTTACAATAAAAGATCGTGATCAAAATCGTAATAATGGAAATAATAGCCGACAATCCATTATCTATATAGGAAAAAGGCATAGTAATGGCAAGCATTACGGCAAAATACACCCATAAACTTTTTCCTATTGATTTAAAATCACGATCTTCATTTTGAAATTTATCAAATACTGGTGGTTGCATATAATCACATCCTTTGAATGATTATAACACAACTAGACAATCACTCATCCTTTTTTGACAAAATATTCATCTTAGCCAAGGCTTCTTCTATCTCATCTAAAATAAATTCACTAGAGGCACAAACCAAATGACCATGTTTACCACCAGTAAGCTCTGTCAAAGGTTTAATTTTTTTCAATGCGGTTTCGTTCACAAAAATTTTAACATCTTTTCGCGAATGAATATTCAGGTTTGCTTCAATTCTTCCATAGATTGCATGATCCACGAAAACATTCTCTACTTTTCCACCTAGATCAACTATCGTATTTAACTCATCTTCAATCATATCATCTGTATGACAAACATAGATTTCTCTTTTTATATCATGATCTAAGATAATATATCCTTTACTGGTAGAGATGATATCGATATCTTTAGCCCTTAATAAAGCTATGTCTTGAACGATGACTTGCCTCGATACATCACAAATTTTTGCCAGTTTTGTTCCAGAAACAGGCTGATCTGAATCGCACAAAGTTTTGACGATTATATCCAAACGATGATTTTTGGACATGATTACACCGCTTTTAAATTCTTTAAAGATAAATCCAGAATTGGAGCTGAATGTGTCAATGCACCGCTGGAAATATAATCCACTCCAATTTGTGCTAGATCTTTAATTGTTTCTTTTGTGACATTTCCGCTGCATTCTGTCAATGCTCTGCCATTAATATATGCGACCGCTTCTTTCATTTCATCTATGCTCATATTGTCTAACATAATAATATCTGCACCAGCCTCAACCGCTTCTTTGACCATATCCATATTCTCAACTTCAATTTCGATCTTACGAACAAATGATGCATATTCTTTAGCCAAATTGATTGCCTGTGTAATGCCTCCTGCAGCTGCAATATGATTATCTTTTAATAAAACTCCATCTGAAAGGTTATAGCGATGATTATATCCACCACCAACTTTTACTGCATACTTTTCAAACACACGCATATTTGGTGTTGTTTTTCTTGTATCCAGTAATTTTGTTTTTGTACCCTCTAAAAGTTTTGCACTTTCGTGTGTATATGTCGCAATTCCTGACATTCTTTGAAGGAAATTCAAGGCCGTTCTTTCGGCAGATAAAAGCACACGAATATCTCCATGCACTTCACCGATCTGCTGACCGTTTTTAACTTCGGCTCCATCTTCCACAAACAAAAACACCTCTGTTTTAGGATCTGTCAAATGGAATACTCTTTCAAATACAGGCAAACCGGCAATGATACCATCTTGTTTACAAATCAATTGCACAGATCCTTCCTGGTATTTTTTCATGATGGCATTGGTTGTAATATCTTCACTTGTGATATCCTCCCGCAAAGCCTGCAGGATCAATCCATCCACATTCATTGACATCGTTATTGTGTTCATTGGTTCTCCTTTCGCTTTTTAATCTCATTTAGAACAATATTTTTATATGTTTCAACATAATCCTTTGGTAGTTTTTCAATTGTTTCTTTGGCCAAATCGTCTAAATCACATGAAGATTGAACTGCTTTCTGTGTTTTTATATCCTGCATTGCCCTTTTTGCAAAAACCAGGCTTTCTAATAAAGAATTAGAAGCTAGACGATTTTTTCCGTGCACGCCATTGCAGCTTGTCTCCCCAGCTGCATACAATCGTTCCATTGAAGTCTTTGAATTTTTATCCACGTATACTCCACCCATATAGTAATGCTGACCTGGAACAACAGGAATCCACTCTTTTGTACAATCATATCCCTCATTCAGGCAGTGTTGATAAATATGTGGGAAATGCGTAATGATCGTTTCTTTTCCTAATACAGTCATATCGAGCCAAACAAATGGTTTATGGTCTTTTTTCATCTGTTTTAATATTTCTTTGGTCAATAAATCACGAGGCAATATTTCATTGGCAAATCTTTTACCATCAGCCCCATAAAGTTTTGCACCTTCTCCACGAATTGATTCACTAATCAAAAAACTTCTACCATGATTTTTTGAATATAGTGTTGTAGGATGAAATTGAATATATTCTGGATGCTCCAGTTGGACTCCATGACGAATTGCAATCGCAACTGCATCTGCTCGTAAGTGCGGATAATTTGTTGAATTACAAAACAATCCTCCAATTCCTCCAGTTGCCCAAATTGTATAATTGGCCCTAATCGTATAATATTCACCGTCTTTTTTTGCCAATACCCCATAACAAACATTCTCTCTTTCCAAAATGTCAACCATAGGCATATTTTCAAGAATCGTAATATTTTTACGCGTTAATACCTCGGCTAAAAGCTTTGAAGTGATTTCTTTTCCTGTAATGTCTTCATGATATAAGATTCTAGGTTTAGAGTGACATCCTTCTCTAGTATAGTCAAAATGATCGCCTTTTTTCGTAAATTCAACACCATATCCTATAAGTTCATTGATTGTTTCTTTACTCGAGCGAATCATGATATCAACGGATTCCTTACGATTTTCATAATGACCTGCTTTCATCGTATCCTCAAAAAAACTATCATAGTCGCTTTCATCTTTTAAAACACATATTCCACCTTGTGCTAAATAGGAATCGCTCTTGTCCTTTGCAACTTTTGTGATCATCAAAACTTTTTTATCCGGATCTGCATGTAATGCCGCAAACAATCCTGCAGCTCCTGTTCCTACGATCAAGATATCTGTATCAATTCGTTTCATGATGCCAGCTCCAACATTTTTTCCAGTGGTTTATTCGCATTGATCATCATATTTTCATCTAAAATTATTTCGTTGTTTTCCTCTTTTAGACAATCTCGAACTTTTTCAACCAATATTTTTTTCATATTGGAGCAAATCAATTCTTCAGACATTGGATAGAAGGTCTTATCCGGACACTGTTTTTTTAGTTCACATAAAACACCAAGTTCAGTACCAATGATAAACTCCTTGTTCATACTGCTTTTTGCGAAATTGATAATACCAGCTGTGCTGCCGGCATAATCTGCCAACTGCACCACTTCTTCTTTACATTCTGGATGTACCAGTAGCAATGCTTCAGGATGTTGTTTTCTGGCAGATAATGCAGCCTCTTTAGTCATCGCATGATGCGTAATACAATAGCCATCATTCAAAATAATATTTTTTTCTGGAACTTGTTTTTTTACATACGATCCAAGATGCTGATCTGGTATAAAGAAGATATTTTGATTCTTTAATGATCGTACGATATCTACCGCATTAGAAGATGTTACACAAAAATCACTGACGGCTTTTAAAGCTGCTGTTGAATTCACATAACATACAACCGCAAGATCTTCATACTCTTCTTTCATCTTTTTAATCTTTGAAATAGCAGCCATATGTGCCATTGGACAATCTGCACTCATATCGGGTATCAATACTTTTTTATCTGGATTTAACAATTTAGCACTTTCTGCCATAAACAGAACTCCGGCAAAAACGATGATCTTGGCATCTGTTTCTTTAGCTTTTTTTGCCAAGGCAAACGAATCCCCAACAAAATCAGCAATTATCTGTACTTCATCAGGCACATAGTAATGCGCCAAGATGATCGCATTTTTTTCTTTCTTTAATGTTTCTATTTCACTAAACAATGACATAATCTTCCCTCTTTTTTAAACTTATACCGCCAAATTATACATCTTTTATTTACAGCTGACAAGACAGTTAAATTGATAAAAAAGAATCGGCATAAAGCCGATTCTATTAAATATTAAAGTAGAATCCATCAAAATCATAATAGTAAATACGATAAATATATTTCTTGTTCAACATTGATTTATACTGTTTCAAAAGGTTTCCCTGCGCATCATAAATTCCCAGTACACCTTGCATTCCTGAATCTGTGATAATATAGTCATCAACTCTTTGAACACTGCTCACAATTCCTGAATAAGGAATCTCAAAAGATTGTACTAAAGAATATGTTCCTTCATTTTCATCTACTAGATACTGATAGAAGTAAGATACACTGTCAATTTCTGTATCTCCTTCTATAGCTAATTTTGTTTCAATTCCTTCAATCTGTGTCCAATCATAATCGCTGCGTGTTGTACTAACACCATAATTATTATTGAATAGGTATAGGTAATATTGACCATCTTCTAAAGAGTCATCTCTCATATATGTCACGGAATGCTGCCCACCTGTATTGGAAAATTCACTCGTGGGCATTAACAAATAATCCGCATACTCAGTATCGCTCCAGAATGATTCTTCCCCAATCAAATAATCAATACTTGGATTTGTTTCTAGATCATTGATCTTAATGATCGCACTTGTTTCTCTTGAACTTAAAATTACACTTCCATCTTCTAACCATTGAAGCGTATTGATATGCATCCAATCACAGTCTTCATCTTCATCATGGCTTGTCATATCTTTATATGACCCAAATAAATCTTCAAGATCTAACACTTCGCTGACTTCCCCTGTTTCTACATCTAATAAGACAATTCGATCTTCTACCGTATCGGATTCAGTATCGGATGCCAAGATCAAAATATTTCCATCATTATCAAATACATAATCATGATGCAGTTCATATTGACCTAGATCATATATTTTTACGATTTGACCTAATCCATTCATGGCTACCATCTTACTCTCAGCAACACTAAAATACATCAAATCATCTTGAAACAACAAACGATGACTACGATATCCAAGAATTGGTATTTCTCCACGAATCACACCATCTTCATCATAGTAATACATGAAATCCTGTTCATCACTATCATTCCCCATAAAGGCAAACAATCCATTTCCAATATCTACTGAATCCACCGTACTATTCATTTCTTCAAGTTGAACATCCTCATTTCCTAGAAGAGAGGATGTAGTATACTCATATGTTCGTGTAATTGTATTTCCATCTTCATCTTCTATTGCAAACTCAACTTCATTGAGTGTATCAGGGATCAAACCCAGAACTTGAAATTCGTGTTCTGTTCGATAACTGCCATCTACATTAGCACTAAAATCTTCATAATCTGTTTCCGGCGCCTTTACAGTATAAGATACTTTTGTAGCTTCTTCAGTATTAAAATAAACATAGAGCGATAAAGTATTAGTCTTGAATGGATTATATTCAATCAACATATGATCTTCATCATAATCGTTTAGGGATTTTTTTGATTCCAGTTCGTCAGCAACATCATTTTGATACTCTTCAGTATAAACTGTTTCTATAGAAACATCTTCTTCAGGTAATGACTTCCAATATATGATACCTCCAACCAAGCCAAGCACAACAACAGCTGCTGCTATTTTTACAATAATTTTCTTCATCTTTATAAAGGTCCTTTCCTTTCTAATACTACTTCCTCTTCCTTAAATAAACCTTAAAAGGCTATTTATATTACTTATACCTATAGAATACTACAAAAGAAAAAAATGTCAGAAAAATCTTCTGACATTAGTGTTTCGCTTTTTCTGCATCGCGCCAATTGTTCTGATATCCGCTTAACAAATCCACAAAACGTTTTGCGGTAAGATGAGGTCTTGTGATCGCACTTCCTACAACAACGGAATGAGCCCCTAAGAAAATACATTTCATCGCATCTTCAGGCGTATATAAGTGTCCTTCCATCATCACATATGCATCATCTTTAAAATCACGACACATTCTCGCAAACTCTCTTAAATCTGGTCCTTCAATATGCGCTGTTTCTTTTGTGTACCCATATAGAGTAGGGGCTACGATATCCGCACCATTTTCGATAGCATGTTTAGCTTCATCATAATTTGATACATCCGCAAAAAAGATCGCATCTGGATATTTTTCTTTTGCCTGTTTTAATAAGTCCCACGCAACCGTTTTTTCATGTGTGATCTGGGCTGTACAATCTAGGGCAATGATCTCTGCTCCTGTTTCATAGATTGCATCGACTTCTTTCATCGTTGGTGTAATAAAAACATCTGTATCATCATGCCAAACTTTCCATAAACCAATTACAGGAAGCTCTGGAACTGCTTTTTTAATAGCGCTAATCTGTTCTGGAGAATTCGCACGAATACCAACAGCACCCGCCCATCTTGCCGCTTCTGCCATCTTTACTACAATATCATCGGTATAGATTGGATCGTCTTTTTGCACCTGGCATGATACAATCAACCCTCCTTTTAAACTTTCTAAAATTGCGGATTTTCTTGCATCTTTTGTTTTCATAGTCTACTCCTTTTCACAAATTACAAAATTTTCTAATGGTTCGATCCCTTCTTTGATCGAATCCGTATACACAGTATGGAAATCATCTAAATTCGCCCACGTACACATCGCTCTTGTTTCAAACTTAGATGCATCAATCAATAAATCCGTACGTTTACAGCGAGACATGATTTCCTTTTTAACAGCCCCCACCTTAAAATCAAAGACATAAACTTCTTTGGTTTCAAGATCCACACCGTTTGTCGATAAAAACGCATGGTCAAAATAAAATTGACGAATCATTTCTAAAGTCAAGGAGCCATAACTCATATCGTATGACTTGTTAAATTGACCACCAAGAAGATAAATATCTCCTTTAAAATTTGCGCATAATTTACGAATCAAAAATGTACTGGGAGTTACAAGTGTGATTTTTTTATCCTGCAAATAATCTAATAAATAAACAGGTGTGGTTCCTGAATCAATATAAACACAATCTCCATCACGAATGGATTTAGCTGCTTCTTTACAAATTCTCTGCTTTTGTGCTATATGAAGATTCTCTTTTTCCTGAACAGCCGGTTCATTAAAGCTCGTTAGAGTAATATCAACACTCTTTAAACTGGCTCCTCCTCGTTCTCTTTGAATCAATCCCTGATTTTCTAATTCAATTAAGTCTCTAACAATGCTGGAGCGAGAAACATTAAAATCTTCAATTAATTCTTTGATTGTCACAAAGGATCTCTCCTCTAAAAGATTCATGATCCTTAGCTTTCTTTCTTTTGTTAACATACTAACCTCCCAGTTTGATCTTCAACCCATGTTTTTTGCCGATTTCAACATAGTCTAAAAGTTCACTTTTATCCATCATTTTTAAATCTGAATACATATATTTTTTATGCATCTTGTCCCATTTTGATTTTCCTAAAGAATGATATGGAAGCAAATCCATTTCTTTGACAGGATATTTTGAAACATATTCGATCATGGCACACAGTGTTTTTTGATCAGCATTAAAATTTGGTATAACTGGTGTTCGTATAATAACTTGATCTGGACAAGTATTCATTAAATATGTGATATTCTCCATGATTTGATCATAATCACCACCGGTTACTTTCTGCAGCATCTCTTTATCGATATGTTTAAAATCTATGAGCCATAAATCAATATACGGCAATGCCCTTTTTATTTTTTCATTGAAACAATTTCCGGTCGTTTCAATTGCTACATGTAGATCATGCTTTTTTAATGTCTTCAACAATTCCATTAATGCATCAAACTGTACAAAGGCTTCTCCTCCAGAAATCGTTACACCACCCTGACTATTCTTATAATAATCAATATCTTTTAAAACGATCTTAACGATTTCGTCAATTTCCATGCTCTTTCCTGAAAATTCAAGCGCTTCAAGCGGACAGTTTTCAACACAAGTATTACAGTGTTGGCATGTTTGAGGATTCCATTTAAATTCTGGATCAAAATGAATTGCCATATTTGGACAATTCTTTTGACAGGCAAGGCAATGAACACATTTTTTAGTATCATGCATCAATACAGGATATTCTACCCATGTTTCTGGATTCGCACACCATGGACAATGTAACGAACATCCTTTTAAAAAAATCGTTGTACGAATTCCCGGCCCATCATGGGTCGCAAATCGTTCAATATTCGAAACATTAATCATATAAGGTCCTACTTAACAATTCTTCTTGAACATCTTTTGTTAAATTGACAAACACAGCACTATATCCCGCAACTCGAACGATCAGATCCGGATAATTTTCCGGATGTTTTTGCGCATCTTCCAATATGCCATGATCGACAACAGTTACCATCAATTGACATCCGCCTTTATCAAAATATGTTTTAAATAAAAGCTTTACTTTTTCTTTATCTTCATGCATCATGCGTGGAGTAAACTTGATATTTTGAACACTGCCGCCATGATATTTCGCATCAAATCGAGCCAAAGAATTCAATACAGCCGTTGGCCCACTCTTTGCCGCTCCACCTTGAGGGTTGTTTGCCGGGTTCATATACATACCTTTTAACCTTCCATCCAAACTTGCATCTGTTTGATGTCCCCAGTCAGTATTGGTCTGGTTATTTGAGATTACGATCAAATAATAACCCATGCCTTCATCAATACCACGTTGACGAATATTTTTTGCGACATATTCATATAAATCATTAGCCATTTCATCAACATCTTCAATATCATTGCCATATTTAGGCAAAGCCAGAATTTCTTTACGAAGCTTTTCGTAGCCGACATAATTATGCAATGCCGCTTCATTCAACTCTTTTAGAGTATACTTTTTCTGATCGTATACCAATGTTTTGATTGCATAAAGGGCATCGCTGGCATTAATGTTTCCATATGTTTCATTGGTACCACCAAGAATTTCAACACCACCATCTAATAATGCCTTTTGTCTAGCTAGACAATCATCCATTAAAATAGATGTAAATAAGAAGCTGACTTCCTGATTCATAACTTCATAACTGTGTTTTTGTGCATATACACTTAAATCAAAGTAATAATCCAGTAAAGCTTTATATTGATCGTAGAATTTATCAAATGTATCAAAGGATTCAATTGGATCCACTTTAACTGGACCAGCCTTATAAACATGATCCATTGGATCATATCCTTCATTTAATGCAAGCTGCATGATCTTAACCAAGTTCAATAATGTATTAGGAGTACCAACACTTTTCCCCTGAATGACAAACTCTCCACATCCAAATGGGATATATTGTTCAGCAATTTTTTCATCTACTCTCATACCATACATGACAGCCGGTACATTCACTTCATCATTATATAAAGTTGGATAAGTTGCCCCAGATGCGATACATTCATAAGCCATATCCATGATGTAATCTGGAGTTGTATGGTCAAAACGAAGTGTAAATTGTGGTTCAACATAACGAGTATCCTTGCATACTCTTAAGGCAATCTTACAGAATAGATCGGCAGCTTCTACATTTTCTCTACCTTTACCACCTACTATAATACGGCCATTTACCGTCGTTCTTCGATTTTCGATCATAGTCCATAACGATTTAACATAACGATAAGCTTCATCTTCATCAATCAAACCAGTATCGATATCATGTTTTAGATATGGGCCTAAGACAATATCCATACGACCATAATTGATGCATCCTGCACATAGAGCATATAGCCAGAATAATTGTAGAGCCTGATGGAAGGTAGCTGGCTTATGATCCAAAATATAAACTAAGTCTTCTTTCATAAGGTGAAGATCCTTTAATCTTTGTTCATCCTGTGTCTTTTCGATGGCATCTTTTACCAATTCAATTTGTCTGCGAATGACATCTTTGAAAAGATACATCGTTTTTAGACAGGCTTCCATAAATGTATTGGATTCATTTTTCTCGATCAAATCAATCAATCCATTTACACCTAACCTCACTAGCTTTTTATAATCCAACATCATCCCGCTCAATCTGGCAGTCGCCATAAATGGATACTTACAATCAATAAACCGCCCTGTTGTTGTATCATTCAATACATCTTGACAGTAAATTGATTTTACATCATTATCCTGCCAATAATCATACAAAACATCCACTCTTTTTTTTAATTCTTCATCTTTTAAAGTATCTTTAAACGCTCTTAATTTATGAAATACGCAATAATGACCAACACCACCAATACTAGTTACACTACCAAATCCAATAGGCAAAAAATCAAGTCTTCCAGCAATCAAATCATTTTCTTCTATGCTTCTGAACAATCGCGGGAAAATTGTTTTAAGACAATTTAATTCACGAACCGCTTTATCTTCATCTTTTGATTCCTGGTGGGCTTTTGTATAAGCTTCCATGATTTCCAACTGTTCCAAAGGTGTTTTTTCACATGGAATTTTAATGGAAACTTCCACATTTTGAGCACCATCAATATTAATTCTAGCCATAAGATCCACCCTCTTTTCTTGTCATCTTCAATATAGCACCAAAAAAGCATGAAATCAATCATATTTATTCATTTTTATCCATTTTCGTTCATATTTGTTCAAAAAAAGAACCAGGTAAAGCCCAATGTCATTAAGTTAAGAAAACGAACACTTTGAGGAGCACACAAAATGTGCGCCCCTCTTTTTTTATCAAAAAATCAAACAAATATATTGACAAACATTGAAAAGAATGTGGCCTATTATTCATGTTTTATGAATAATAGGCCAATTGTTTATAGGTATACGATTTTGGAGGTACTTATGAACATTTTTAAATCAATCAAAAAACAATTAAAATTCTGTATCAAAGCCATGGATTCATCTTCTTCTTTGTTTGTCGTGAATCCGGAAAAAGACTTTACTCGAAAAAGAAAACATCTTTTTGGGGATATTTTGATGAATGTGATTTTACTCGAATCCGGTTCTCTAAAGGATGAATTATTCAAAAGATTTGGTTATTCTCTGGATACCCCTTCGGTTTCTTCTTTTATCCAAGCTCGTGATAAGATCCGACCCGATGCATTTCATACTCTTTTTGATATGTTCAATTCCAGAACGCATAAGACGATTCTTCACAAGGGATATCGTTTATTGGCCGTCGATGGTTCTGTATTACCAATCAGCAATATCCTACAGGATGAAGAAACAACCATTAAGAAAGCCAACAATTCGAATATTCCCCTTTCTGCTTATCATATCAATACCAGCTATGACCTTTTAGAACATACATATGACGATGTCATTCTTCAAGGACAGGCGAAAATGGATGAAAACGGTGCATTTAATTCAATCATCGATCGATACAAAGGTCCAAAAGCAATATTTATCGCCGATAGAGGATATGAATCCATCAATTCTTTTGTGAAAGTACAGAAAGCGAACCAGAAGTTTTTGATTCGAGTCAAAGATATTGATTCAAAAACGAGTGTATTACGTAGTTTCGGTCCTTTTGAAGATAAAGAATTTGATGTTCATGTCAAACGTATATTAACGACTAGACAAACCAATGAAATCAAAGCACACCCTGAAATCTATAAGTTTATACCTAAAAATCAGAGGTTCGAACATTTTGAAGAAGGGCCCTTTTTTGAATTTGGCTTTCGAGTCGTACGATTCAAGATCAGCGATGATACATATGAAAGTATCGTTACGAATCTGGATGAGAATGAATTTTCATTAGAAGAAATCAAAGAACTTTATCATATGCGTTGGGAGATAGAAACCTCCTATCGAGAAATCAAATATGATTTGGACTTGAACACGCTGCATTCAATGAAAAGAAACCTGATCCAACAGGAAATATATTCTAAGCTATTACTGTATAACTTCTGCAGAAGAATCACGAAAGATATAAAGATTCAGGAAAAGAACAGAAAATATGAATATCAGTTGAATTATGTAAGAGCCTATCATATTATCCGTAAATTTCTAAAAGAAAAGAGTGGGAAAATCCCACCCTATATTGAGTCAATGATAGCCAAAGAGATATTACCCATCCCTCTGAACCGCCGAAACAAACGGAAGATGAAGTCCAAATCACCAGTATCGTTCAACTATCGATATGACTAACGGCTATATTATATAACTAAAAAAATGTAGTAGCAATACTACAATTTTTGTCATGCCTTATTAGTAAAAAACTATCTAGACTTGATTGCCTAGATAGTTATAGTTGTCTTAACTTAATGACATTGAGCGCCCGTCCGTTTCGCTTTTTGGCAGCCAAGGCGGCGGTTGCCGCCAATTTCCACTTTGAATATGGCGCTTGCTATTATGGAGAAACGGAGAACAGCAAGCACAGCAAGTGTATGTACACTTGCAGAAAAGCGGTGCTTGCCATACCGGAGTGACTTGCTGATTAGCAGCACATCCGGTGCGGCCACACACCGGAAAAATGACGCTTCGGCAGACAGCCCGGAACGCCATTTTTCTATTTTGGGGATAGTCCCAAGCCCTTGAATAATTTCACTGAAATTCGCTACGCACCACGGGTGCTGAACAATTTAATTTTCAGTTGTTCGTTTTCGTTTCCGTGCTATCGTCCACTTTCTGATTTTCATAAGTTCCTCCAAGCGCCGTGCTGCGAAGATAGGCACTGAGATTATCCATCCCCAAATCAGTCATCCGCCTTTTTATCAATTCAAGTTCTGTGGCATTTACGAAAAATTTAATCTGTATCGGTCTTTTGCGATTTCTGTTATCTGGCATTAGAATTCCTCTTTATTCTAGCAGATTATTTTGAGAAAAACACGCTTCTAAATTCCTGTTCTTGAATCTTTAATCTTGCGATAAACTCTGAATAATCCTTTGCATCCACGGGAATTTTTAATCCATGCTTAGTAATGCTGATATCGTTACGCGGCATAACATTTGCCTCATAGGTCGAGCCACAGTTCATCCACAGCTTCAGATCGTTATAACCTTCTGCTTCGGGATAGAGGTAATAACCAGATTTCGCATCAAAGCGGAACATATAGGCAAGCACCTGCAAATAGTCCCGATTGCCGATGTTGTCAATCGGTTTATATTTAGCGTCTGCAATGAGCCGCGTCTTACTATTCCGGCTGATGAAATCAGGATAGATAAGTCCAATATTTCCGTTAAACAGTCTCTGAGCGCCTTTGCCACTCTTATTCATCGGATGGTAGAAGATATCCCCGATAAGCGAGTTAATATATTCTTCCCACAGCCATGCACCGTCAAACAGTATGCCGTATATCTGTCTTGAACCCAGACCGATTTGATGTTTCTGATGTCGAAGGATCAAAAGACATAATCTCTGCAAAGCGGAATACTCCCGAAAATAAGCATGGCGGACAGCGTTATTTTTATTCTGCTCAATAATTCTTTGCTGGTTATACAGTGCATATCCCGGAGTTGCGTCTATTACAAGTTTTACCTCATCTTTTACTTTGACAAGAAGTTTGCCCCCATAAGGCTTTCTTTTGATAAACTCAATGGTATGCCGCACCAGCTCCATCAGACTGTTATCGTAAGAAAACTCACGCTGACTGTATGCAACATTTCCTACAAATGGGGTGTTCAACTTTATATGCCTTGCGACATCAATGGCACCTTTCACATTTACGTCATTATATCCGCGGTGGATATACTTCTTAAACAAGCCTTTTCGCATCGCAGCCTTTAGATAATGCGGAAAAAGGAACAGCAAAAAATTGAACAACCGATTATCATGATTGGCATCCGATTCCAAATCCACAATGTTTGGGAAGTCAAGAACCTTGTCCAAAAGATACTGGAAAAAGTAATCCTCACCATCTCTGCAAAATCGGGATTCGATAATTAGCCGCTCATCACCGTAGCCAAGAAAGCCCATCACATTGCCAGAACGATAGGTATCATTAACACTTTGTAGGAGCATCTGCTCTTGCGCAATATCCTCTGTATCTTTTATAAGTTCAGGGAATACAAATACCCCCTCATGCTCAAGCTGCCCCAATGTTTTATCGGCAATTTTGCCCGTCAGATTTCCTATTGGGGAAAAAGCAAATTTTTTCGATTGTGAGTTATCCTTGATCTTGAGTAGCTTCATCCGAATCACCTCGGGCAGGCTCTTGATAACCGTATGCTCTTGCAAACCGATTCATAAGACTTTTCTCGTCATACATTCCCTGAATGTATTCCTGTAAGAGCGGTTGTAGATAATCAGTCCAAAGTTGGTCAAAATCAAGCGTTTTTAATTTCAGGAAGTAAGATGCGCCAATTTGGTAATTTTCGTTCAAGTCCTCAACAGCCGTAATCTCTTTATTGAGTGCAGTCATTCTCCTGATTGCCTCAGCTTCCAATTCTTCGTTTTCCAATGATGCAAGCATCTCAAGTCGCTCATCTGCTCTGAGTTCTACAAAACGGAAGCGACGACGCATGGCAAAATCAAAGCTGTCCACTGAGCGGTCAATATCGTTCATAGTGCCAATGATATAGACATTTTCGGGAATATAGAATTTTTCATCAGGATCAGAATGTAGATTGGAATACTGCGTGGCGATTTCTCCAGATTTGCCGCGATAACCGGGGTCTATCGCAAAAAACAGTTCACCGAATATTTTTGAGATCTCGCCCCGGTTGATCTCATCAATGATGAATATGTATTTTTTTAGTTCTTCCTGTTTCGCCTTTGCTTTTGAAGCCGTGATTTTCTTGGATCTGATGGCCTTGTAGATAGCAAAATCATAAGAATAGCCTTGTGTAGCAAAAGTCTTTCCGAAAAAGGTCGTAATATCCTTTATTTTTTCAAACTTCTGCCCGGATTCAAGCATTTTTCTAACTTCATCCAAATTCAGTGAAAGCCTGTTGACAGTTGCGTTTCCCGGAATAGAAATATTGATATGCCCATCATCCACACCGGTAATGGTAAATTCGTTTCCGTTGATCGTCTTAAATGTGTCAACACCAAACTCGACACCGGAGAAAAATTCTGTCAAGGATTCCTGAACCGAGATTTCCTTTTCCACTATTTCTTTGGATTTTTGCGAGTCCTCATAGTTCTTTCTAGCACGGGCAACAAACTTCTTAAAAATGCCATCCTGCAATTCAAAGCCCATCGTCCCATCGTCATTGAGCTTTGGCCTGAGCCCTTCAACAAAATCAGAGTAATCATAGCTCGGATGGAATTGGACAAACTCCACCTGCTTTTTCTGCTCATCAGTAAGTAGTGTGTAATCATCGAAGTAGCCATTGCTGATAATATCCGCAGCAATTTCCTTAGCAAGGTAGGATTTTCCGGTACCGGGCGCACCTCTGAAAATCAGGTTTTTCGATTCAATCAACATCGCTGAGAAGGGGTTTCGATAGCCGTTGAACTGCTGAACTAGTTCCTCTTTAACAGAATCTTCTGTTTCCGTCGCTACTGTCTCTTTTTCGTCCTTCTCGCGGTATGTCAATATAAATTGATCACCTGGTTCACCGAATCGTTTCAAACACTCCTGAACGAAGAGAATTGTAGAAAAAATATTCCAGCAATAGATAACGAACTGACGACCATTACCATAACCGTATATCAGATACTCTATCGTATTACGGTACTTTTTGAATTCGTCAATACTTGCGAAGATACCTCTGATTACTTCGCTGTCTGGGTTGTACTTGCAGACAGGAAAACCCTCCTTATCCTCAACTGATAAAGCGACAAGCTGCTTCTCGAATACCTGACAGGCAATACGCGGCATGGTCTGATTGGAATTTCGTCTTTCTCCTTTGCTGTAGGCCCGCTTGATTATATCCCCGTTTGCTCTTTTGAAATAGACATCCAGAGGCTTATAGTTATCCCCAAGACTCAGGTTGTCCATTGTAAAGCGTTCGTCCGTTGATTCTACACGATCGGCAGTAATGGACAGCTCAAATTTTTCCTGCTGTTTCATTTCAATGGTGAAGCCTTGGCTTTCCAGATAGTTTTTTGCATCAACGCTATTAAAAGATTCGGTTGAAATATCTGCACCGTTTGCCAAATGGTAAGCTACAGCCACAACATACTTTGGCGGATACTTTTTTCCGCTTTCAGACACTAGAACATACTTGGTGCTCATATTATGCTCGGGCACTCCATTCTCATCAATAAAGTTTAGAGCATTAATGATATCCTGCTTTTTCAGATTCGGTATAGCCATGCTGCACCTCCTAGATGGTGTGTACACACATTATAGTACACAAAGCGTGCAATTCTCAATAGATTTATCGAAATTCTCCGCATCAAAAAGCATCTTTTACTACAAACAAATCTGTGCTCATTATGCCGCAATCCGTTGCTTGAGAGAAATTCAACACGAAGAAATCATCTCTATTTATCCGTGTCTTTATCATTGCCTTACAGAGCAAAAAACAGACGATTTTCAACCCTTAAATGCACACAAAAACAGACGGCACCCAACCGAAGTTGGATGCCGCCTGTTTGTTGTCCAATCCTGTTTGACAGATGCCGATTTCGCAATTTCTTCAAATTACTGTCTTATCGGCACACGGGTAATTATCCCTGATTCTTCGTTCTAATCATTTTTTTCAAGCTTATATAAAACAGTGTCGCCGTTGTGACAGCTGCAATCGTATCTGCAATTGGTTCTGCTAAAAATACTGCAAACACCTTATCCGTTAAAATCATTGGCAAAATATAAATCAAAGGAATCAAGACAATCAATTTCCTGAAAATTGCCAAAAATGCGCTTGTTTTTGAATTTCCAAAAGCAATAAACGTTTGTTGACAAGCAACTTGTATTCCCATCATTGGGATCGCGAACAAATAAATTCGCAAAGCCCATGATGTAATTTCAACTAAATCTGGATCAGATGTAAAAATCATCGCAAATAAAGAAGGAACAAACATTGCCAATAACCACAACGCTAAAGCATAGATAAAGCAAGCCATTAACTGTAATTTAAAGGCACTCTTTACACGATCAAGCTTTTCTGCCCCATAATTATAACTAATAATTGGTTGTCCACCCTGTGTCATTCCCTGCAAAGGCAACATTGCAAACTGCATAACACTAGAAAGAATAGTCATAGCTCCAACAGCAAGGTCTCCACCATAAGCCAATAAAGAAGAATTAAAGCACAACACTAAAACGCTCTCTGTTGACTGCATAATGAATGGAGCTACACCTAATCCGATACACGGAACAAGGATATCCTTTTCAATTTTCATACAGTCTTTTCTTAGACGAAGTACTGTTTTCTTTGATAATAAAAACTGAAAAGCCCAAATTGCACTAATTGTCTGTGAAATAATTGTCGCCCAGGCTGCTCCATTCACTCCCATGTTAAACACGAAAATAAAGATTGGATCTAAAACAATATTAGTAACCGCACCAATAAGAACCGTCAGCATACTTATCTTTGAGAAACCCTGTGCCGAGATAAATGCATTTAATCCAAGTGTTACCATGACAGAAATTGTTCCAATTGCATAAATACAAATATAGCTTCTTGCATAACCAATCGTATTTTCGCTGGCTCCAAACAAATATAACAATGGTTCATTAAAAATTAACACAATGATCGTTATTATCAAAGCAACGATCACTAAAGAAATAAAGCAGTTCCCTAATATCTTTTCAGCTGTTTTATTATCTTTTTTCCCCATAAAAATACTTGCGCGTGGTGCGCCTCCAACACCAAACAAATACGCTGTTGCACTGATAATCATAATAATTGGAAAACAAACCCCAACTCCCGTCAATGCCGCTGATCCTATTTCAGGAATATGTCCAATATACATACGATCAACCACATTATATAAAGCGTTGATAACTTGAGACAGAATAGCCGGTAAAGCTAAGATCCAGAATAGTTTCTTAACAGATTCTTTACCTAAATCCACTTCATTTGACATTGTTAACTTCATACATTCCTTCCTCCTTTTGATTCAAAACGCTCGATAATCTTTGATATCGTGCTCTCCATCTGAATGATCTCTTCTTCTGAAATATCTTTTAAAATCCGATCATTAATTTTTCTAACTTCATTTGTGATTTTTATAGTTATAGTTTTCGATGCTGGAGTTAATACAATTCTTTGAACTCTACGATCTTTATCGTCCTGTACACATTGAATCAATCCTTTTTTCACTAAACCATCAATACTTCGACTCACCAATCCTTTAGATACCTGTAAAAAATAAACGAGCTGTGAACTTGTCGTGACTGAAGGGTTATTGGATAGTAAAATCAATATTGAAATCTCATTAGGTGTAAGATTTTCCTTTTCTAGCTTATTTTGTAATTCATTGGCATAAAAGCGTCGAATCTTAGCAAATGATGACAGCAAATTTTCCACATTCTTTTTCATAACGCCTCCATTAGTTTACTTGTAAACTAAAAAATAGTTTAGTCTTCTATAGTACAAAAGTCAATAAAAAAAAGCGCATCGTGCGCTTATTTTGTTACATGCACATAGGCAATAAACGGTCTGTCACATTCAACTGTTGAAATGACAGTTTGATTTCCTAACCATCCACCATGCACAGCCTGGCCATTTCCAATATAGATTGCTACATGGCCACTGTATACGATGATATCTCCAGGTACTGGATTATCTGTAACAGTCCCTAAAGACAAGTAAGCAGCCGGTGATCCATGGAAATTAATTCCTACAGCCTTCAAAGAATTTGTTACCAACATCGTACAATCTTGATAAACACCTAATTGAGCCAATGCAGCAGAAGCAATCTTGTCATAAAAATTTTCTTCAACATTAACAGTCACTATTTTTGTTGTTGTATTTCCACTTTTATCTGTAGCGGTTGCTTCCACTTGATAGGACCCGATTGTGTTGTAATCAACATCTCCATTTAAAGATACTTCAACTGTTTCATCTTTATCATCACTTGCGCTGATCTGACTTGCCAGATCTAAGCTAACTCCCTGATCAGTCACATATGATTCTTCTGTTTCGATCGTTGGAGCAACTACGTCTTTAACATCTACAATTACTGTTTTTGTAGAAGTCTCTGGAGTTGTACTGACTTGTTGAGCAGTAACCGGTAATTCAATTGGCAATGGATTTTTTCCGGCTTTCTTTGTTAAAGTCAAAGAAACATTCTGCAAGCCTGTCTTATCCAAATTGATTCCCTTAGCCTCAATCATGTAATCATCGGATTCCATCTCAACACTCGACTTTGTCGTGTTTGTTACTTTTAATCCGGTTAATTCTTCATCAAAAGAATTATGAACAATTTCCATCAGTGATTCTTCATCTTGATAAGCCGCTTCTGTTAATGAAATCGGCAATTTAACCTCAGCATCACTTTTTGTACTTGCAAAAACAGCAGTATTTCCCGCTGTAAAACTCAAAAATAATCCGGTAGCGAGAACAGTTTTAGTGATTTTTTTTATCATATAATTTCTTGCCTCCTGGTACTTTTTTCTGTTTCTTTGTGTATTTTTCAAAACACACAGTTAAGAAACTTACAATAATCTTCTAAAAAAGTCCAGTATTTTTGACAATTTCACACATTATAAACCCGTTACCGTTTACATTTTTATGGAAATAGCATAAAAAAGAGCTTGTCTTAACCAAGCTCTTCTATTAATCATTCCAAAGATTTTCTGGATAAACACCTTTTTCAATCAATTCTTTGAACGAATTTTGTACGGCTTCTTTATCTTCTTTGTATGTTACACCAAACCAGCGATCATTTGTTTCCAAAATCTTAACTTGCACACTCTTTTCTTCTAACATACCATTTACGATAATTGGTAATAAGTACTCTTTTTTCATTGGATCATCATTGATATTTGATAAGAATTCTTTAAAGCCCTGTTCTAAATAATCAATGAAATCTGGATAAGCTGCCCACATATTCATTGATACAAGATCTTCTGGTTTTACCCAAGCTTCTACTTCAGGATCATCACATAAGATCTTGCCATTTTCTTCTTTGATTCCTTTTGTCTCAATAACGGTTTTCAACAATCCGTTTTCGCCTTTACAAATACCACGAGTAACTGTTCCATTTTCACTTAAAGTATTTTTCAAGACAAAACCTGCCATACCCATAGTATATTTCGCATCAAGCTTTTCATTAGAAACTAAAAAATCATGTAGTTTCTTGTATGCTTCTTTTCCATAATAATCATCTGCATTGATGACAACAAAAGGATCTTTAACTACTTCTTTAGCACATAAAACTGCCTGCCCTGTCCCCCATGGTTTTGTACGTCCTTCTGGTACAGAAAACCCTTCTGGAACATCATTGATATCTTGGAAAACATACTCAACATCAATGTGTTTTTGAATACGATCTCCAATTACGCTCTTGAATTCTTCTTCAATATCTTTTCGAATGATAAATACGACCTTGTTAAAGCCGGCTTCCTTGGCATCATAAATAGAGTAATCCATGATAATTTCTCCATTTGGTCCCATTTTGGCAAGCTGTTTGATACCTTCTCCAAAACGAGAACCAATGCCTGCTGCCATGATTACTAATGTAGTGTTCATACTTCTTTCCTTCCTAGAATTTTAACTCTTTTATCTTCTCCCATGAGAACTGTGGATCCCCAAAATGACCATAGCAACTTGTCTTACGGTAGATTGGTTTTCTTAGATCAAGTTCTTTCAAGATATTATCGACATTGAAATCAAAGTTGTTTTCGATGATTTCAAGAATCTTTTCGTCTTCAAACTTTCCTGTTCCAAATGTGTCTACACAAAGCGAAATCGGTTCTTTTTTACCAATTGCATAAGATACCTGTACTTCTGCTCGACGTGCTAATTTGTTTGCTACGATACTTTTAGCTACATAGCGGCAATAATAAGCTGCACTACGGTCTACTTTCGTTGGATCTTTACTAGAGAAGCATCCCCCTCCAATACGTCCGCGTCCACCATATGTATCACATACAATTTTACGTCCTGTTGTTCCAGAATCCCCAAAAGATCCACCTACAACAAAGCTTCCACTTGGATTGATAAAATATTTTGTATTTTCATCCAATAAATTCTCATTGATGCATGGTTTAATGACATCATTCATGATAATTTCTTTGATTTCTTCTTGTGAAACATCCGCTGCATGTTGCGTAGAAACAACGATCGTATCAATACGTTTGATTTCATCGTTTTCATATTCAACAGATACCTGTGTTTTTCCGTCTGGTTTTAATTTAGGATTGTTTCTTCTTACTTTCGTCAACTGCATAGCTAACTTATGCGCATAGTAAATTGGCAAAGGCATATATTCCTTGCTTTCATCACATGCATAACCAAACATGATTCCCTGATCACCCGCACAAACATCATCACGGTTTACCGCATTGTGAATTTCAGGACTTTGTTGGTTTACAACAACATGAACATGATATTCTTCTTCGTATCCGATCTTTTTGATCGTTGCCAACGCAATCGCTGCATAATCAATATCTGCTTTTGTATTCGCTTCTCCATAAATCAACACAAAATCATCTTTGATCGTACATTCAACCGCCATGTTTGAATATGGATCCTGTTCAAGGGCTGCATCCAGAATTGCATCCGCAATCTGATCACATACCTTATCTGGATGTCCTTCTGTAACGCTCTCACTAGTGAAAATATAGTTTTTCATTTTTTCCTCCTTACACATATCATATCATAAAAAAAACATACTCTAAGAAGTATGTTGTAATTATTTATACTTCTTATCGTTGTTAGCGGGACCACCTTAATTTTTAAATCAGGTTGGTGTGGGATCTTTGAGCTAACTCTCTAACCCATCTCTTGATAATGTGCACAGATATTAAATCATTTTTTATATATGGTTTCAAGTAAAACAATGATCTTTTGATCATTCTTTTGGCTTTTCATTTAGATTGGAAATATCTCGTATCAAAGCAGCAGCTTTTTTAAGATCTCTATCTGCCATAAACCAACAAAGCCAAAGCGTAATTCCAACCCAAAATATGGTATAAAAATTAATATTTAGTTTAACGGCAGCCAAAACACAAGCGACAATACCTAAGACCAAGGTAAGCACCTTAAGCACTAGAGCATAAAAAGCTTTTAAGACAATCTCAAAAAGATCTTCAAATGTATATTTTTCAATAAATTCTCGATTTGAACACATTGCATCATAGATGCCTTGACAAAAATCTCGGATGATCTCTTTCATATATACAATTTTATAACATTCGTTGAATATTTTCTAACCACTTTTCTTCAAACTGTTTGCGATAAAATCTTGAAACCGGAACCTTTTGTTTATTAACTAAAATAATATCGTTTTTTACGATCGTATCTACATAGTTTAAATTCACCAATATACTTTTGTAACATCTCGCAAAATATTCTTTGGATAATTTTTCTTCCCAATAATATAAAGGATATGGAGTTTTTAATTTCTTCCCATTATCAAATACCAAATATGAATTTTTATCAAAAAAATCAATATACACAATATCATTCAAACGAATTCGATATCGCGAAATCTTTTCATCATAGATGGTTGTGTTTTCTGCATAATATTCACGAAATACCGGTGCCATTTCACTATCAAATAGTTCCTGACTAATTGGTTTCAATAAATATCGATCCGCCTTTACCTTATACCCATCAATTAAATACTTTGTATAATTTGATGTAATAATAATATGGCAATTCTTATGTTTCTTACGAATTTTTAATCCAAGATCAATTCCATTTTCTGAACCCAATTCTATATCCATAAACAAAAAATCATAAACACATGCCTGATCCAATAACATTTTTGATGAAACACATTCATCTAGTTCATATTTGTATTTATGTTCTGATAAAAAATTATTTATCCTTGTTTTCAGTATTTCTCTATCATGTTTATCATCTTCATACAGTAATACCTTCATATCAAATTCCTCACTACAACAACAATAGGATCATTTCTTTATTCTCTTCAACTTTTCTATTATAACGCATTGAATATTTTTTGATCATATCTTTTAATAAACGCTCGATCAAATCTTCTTTATCTTGGTTTGGAGAAATCATTTGTATTGCGATATTCGAATTTATTTCTTTAAGTACAATTCGAATCTGCCGATTGTTTACATCAGGCTGTTTACAATTATCCAATGCATGATTTAATAAGATTTCATACAATTCAATCTGATCAGATAATTCCATTCCCTTTAAATCACACAAAATCGTAGTCATGATAGATACACTTAATTCTTGTATTCTATCGTTCTTTTGTTGAAGAACCGTATTTAAAGCAAGTGAATTTGAATAAATCATATTAAATTCTTTTCCAGCTTCCTCTCCCATCTTTTTAGCAAGAGCCGCTATATTATCCATATCTTTTGTTTCAACAAAATAATTCAAATCATTACATTCATGAAGAAAACGATGTAAATAATTAAAACTATGTGTGTAATGTTGATTCACCAGTTGTACTTTTTCTTCCAAATATTCTTGTTTACTCTTAATCATGGTTAACTCAGAATCCAAATGTATTGCCTTTATAGAATATGTATAGAAATACAACATGATAAAATTAGAAGCAATTAGGCCTAATAATGAGAACATCAAAGCTTTTTTCTCTATGACCAAGTCATAATAATCAGGTATTAAAACAATTAATCCAAAAGTGAATATAGGAAAAACCATTAGCAACCAATTAAGTTTAGAATAAGTATCATTTTTTAAAATTGATAGTAAATTGGAAAACACAAATGTCAAAAGGCTAAAACAAACAATAATGATGCATGATGCTATCACATATGATATAGAGTTACTATTAGAAACATCTAACAATTGTAATGATTCATTAATAAACATAAATGTCCATTCTGATGTAGCAATTATAAAATGGAATAATATAGTTAAAACTATTATTAAACTTTTTTTGATCTCAAAATTAAAAAACATGAAACTAGCAGTGATGAAAAAAGTTAATAATTTAACCAAAATCGTTTGCTCTTGAATTGTAATTATTACAGAAACAAAGGCATACATTATACATAATATAAACGTTTTCCCAATTTCTCTTTTAAGCTTGAAAATATGTCGCATTATCATTGAAAAAGTCATATAATACAAAACCCATGTTATAAAAAAACCTATCAATATTATCTTCCTTTCTCTATTTCCGTAAATAATTATATATTTAATATTATTACGAAATCATTTGAAAATAAATTCATTTTTTATAAACATAGCAAAATTCGAAATGTAATTGATGAGTATATTAAGTATAATTGAATTATATATTTCGAAATTATTATAATCTAAACAACATATTCCTATACACATATATATAACCACTAAAAGCAATCCTTTTTGCTTATATTTTTTATTCTCAAACTTAGTTAATTGCTTATTAGGATGAGATTGACAACCTAACAAGAAAATATTTACAAGCATTAGCAAAAAAACAAGACTCCACTTTTCTGAAACAAATATTTCAGCTCGTATAATTTTTGATGAAAATATACTTATAATGATAGAGAAAATTAGACAAACTTTTTTATTTTCGAAATGAAATCCTCCCATGTTCTTCCTAAGTGGAACAAAGAATATATAAAATAAAATTAATTCTTTCTGTATCTCTAATAGAATAGATATTATAATACTAAACAAAAGAAGAAGAATATATTGATTCAATATTTCATATCCATAATCAAATAAATCCTTATTTATAGCTATATTTAATTCTTGAATTTTCGAATAAATCTTTAATTTCAATTCATCTTTCGCCATTTTTATAATATTCCACCATACTCTTTACTGCTTCATATTGAACTCGACTCATCCCATAAGAAGAAATTGATAAAGGATAATCTTGTTTAACTATATAATCTAATGATATTTGGCTAACCTTTGATATCTCTATAATTTGATTCATAAATACCAAGCCTCTAGTTTCCCAACTTGATGTTATTGAAGCATCATCAAATTCAAATTTTAAAGCTAATTTTTGGAGACTTAATCCAAATATATTAACTCGTATAAACCGTAACCGATTTTGTAAACTTAAATGATCAATCAAAGTATTATTTAATCGACGTGTCTTAGCTCTCTCTTCCCAATCTTGTGATGTGAAATCTAAAATAAATGAAGTTATTTGATTCAACTGTTGTATCGATAACATAGATACATCTATAGAGGGATATTTTGTTTCTAAAATCAATTTGTCAATTGAAACTCCTAATAATCTCGACATGATTTCACATTCTTTTACTTTAAAATCTCCAACATGATTCTCGCGCCTCCGAAGTTTATTTATTGAAACGCCTAATTTACTGGCTAAGAAATGTTCCGAAACGTTTTTCTCATAACATATTTTTCTAATGTAATTCTTTTCCTCTCTCATTTTCATTTTTTTCTTAAAAGTAATATTTCCTCCTACATCAGAATTATGTATTGACTTTTTAACGTTGTATGTATGCATTAAATGTATTTCTACTTACTTTTGTATATACTTTACGTATTTTTATAAACATTTACTGACATAATTAAAATATTCAAAGCATCATATTCCTTTTTGATACCTGTTATCCTTTTAGTATTTATTTTTAAAAAGATCGTGATATTCTTTTGAACATGATAAAAGGAGGTTGAAAAATACTTATTATGATCAAAAGAGGTTTATTAAAAATTTATGCAAATTTAATTAAAAAAGTCGGAATTATTACAATAAACAGTTCATGTGTTTATGGGTTTCATCAACCCAAAGAACCAGAAAGTTTAAAGCGTTTCAAAAGAATCAAAGATTAATACATCTAATTTATCACAAAAACATTTAGGAGACTCAACCTAAATGTTTTTTATATGAATTAGCCTTAATCATAGCACTGTATATTTAGACAAATGTCTAAATATTATTACGTACTATATAATTGTAAAACGTTTTACTAGATTGACGAGGAATCTAGAATGCAGTTTACCAAGATAGAAATCATATCTTTCTTTAAGCTCTATTCCATGGCAAAAAGAAGATGTGATGAAATCGAGTATCTTTTGTATGGAAATCCAGATAATAAAGATTACAATGAACGCTTTTCTTTTTATAGTTACATAGTAAAAACTGTAGATACGTGGATGGAAAATCTTGAATTAGACGAAAAAGAAATTATGGCTTTAAGATTCAAAGAAAACTTAACTTTTAACGATATAGCGATTCGTTTAAACTACGCAAGTCACAGTTCAGTTATGTATAAATATGAAACTATTCTCGATAAAATCATGAGAGGAGGGAATACATGAATTATTCAGTTTTTCGGCATATGACTGTAGTTTTCTTTTCTATACTAAACACATTATTTGAGGCTAACTGGAATTTATTACTGATTTATTTGATCTTAAATATAATAGATACGATTACAGGTTATATTAAGGCTCGTGTTACAAAGAAAGAAAACTCTGTTGCTGGATTTAAAGGAATATTAAAAAAGTTTTATTGTTGGGTATTAATATTCTTATCCTTTACGATGGCTATGTTTTTTAAAGAAGTTGGAAATATAATAAGCATAGATTTTTCAATTAGTTCATTTCTTGGATGGTATGTTTTAATCACTTTAATGATCAACGAATTTAGAAGCATTTTAGAAAATTTAATCGAAATAGGATGCCCTGTTCCAAAAATTTTAATAACTGGACTTGAGATAGCAAACAATAAGGTACAACCAAATGACTCCCAATCTTTCCCCACTGAAAAAAGCAATCCGAAATGATACGATTCTCAAAAGTAGACAGTACAAATAATTAAAACGTACTGAATACAG